>OAWN01000018.1_pt1 | contig 193710 bp, 171 predicted proteins | sample 1476801 | NCBI WGS metagenome assembly OAWN01 (sample SAMEA2580214, study PRJEB22360) | human gut metagenome | biome: human gut; feature: human-associated habitat; material: faeces | place: Denmark | collected 2008/2010 | reverse complement strand
GTCGCATTTGAAAGAAGCGTTTGGTTGTAAAACCGCCACCCGCCGCATCCAACGGACCGTTGTTGACCACCAAGGCCATATCCTTCTTACCCTCGACGGCGGAAATGCCAGCAGCCACACCGGCCGCGGAGAATCCTTGTGCAAACGTTACACTCATGGTGCCACTCCAATCTTCGTAAGTCCTGCGTCTTCAGGAAGTCCCAATGCCACATTCAACGACTGCACGGCCTGTCCGGCAGTGCCTCGGTTGAGGTTGTCAATGGCCGCAAACGCCAGCAGACGACCGGCATCATGATCGACGGCCACTTGGATGTGGGCCGCATTCGAGCCAATGATGTTGGCAGTGGCCGGCATCACGCCTTCCGGCAACACCACCATGAAATCCTGCCCTGCATAGGCGTCGAGCCATACCTGTCGGATTTCGGCATCGCTCATGCCCAACGCCTTGTCGGTGAGCCTGGCGGAAACGGATGCGAGGATGCCTCGTGCCATCGGCACCAGAATCGGCGTGAATCCAAGCGTGAACCCTTCAGCCGCGGAAGCTTGCTTACCGGCAGCATGAGCAAAGTTCTGCAGAATCTCGGGAATGTGACGATGCGTGCCGCCCACGGAATACGGCAGAGCCGATCCGAACGCCTCGGCGGCCAGCAGATTGGTGCGCTTGAGATTCTTGCCGGCACCGGAGTAGCCGACCACCAGATCGGCCACGATGTCTTTCGGCTCGATCAGGCCCTGGGCCACGCCCGGCTGCAGAGCCAATGTGGTGGCGGTCACATTACAACCCGGCCCCGCGATGCGTTTGGATCCCGGGAGGGCCTCGCGCTGACGAACGTACGAGCCATCGGCCGAAGTACCGGTGATGAGTTCCGGCATGCCATAGGTCCAATGCTCGTAGAAATCACCGCCATAGAACTCGTCCCACGCCGAGCGCTCCTCGAGTCGGTGATCGGCGCCCAGATCCACCACCACGGCATTCGCGTCAAGCTTGGAGGCCAATGCCCCGGAAGCGCCATGCGGCAATGCGAGAATGATTACATCATGCCCATTAAGCACTTCGGGGGTGGTGTCCTCCACCACCAGATCGGCCAATTGCGGAATATGGGGCATGTGCTTGCCGAGCTTGTCCCCCACCGAGGAATGTCCGGCGACGCATGTCACCTCGAAATTCGGATGGGCGGCGAGTATACGGAGCGCCTCACCCCCCGCATACCCGGTCGCACCGGCCACGGCTACCGTATATTTGGCCATGTCACGTCTCTTTTCCTTGACTCACTGAAACACCCCCAGCATACACTTTATGCAGTACATTGCATAGTTATGCATCCGAAATGTGTCGGATAGTGGTCATCGTGATGTGCCAGCATGGACGGCACGGCAACGGTCAGGCAGACAGCGAACCGGATTCCGACGAACCTGAACCGCCGCCAAGCATATGCTGCAGCAGCTGATCATAAAGCTCGGTGGAAGAGATGCCGTGCACAGCCATCCAGATCACGCCGATGGTGTAGAGCACGTTGATTACCAATGCGGCTACGCCCAGCCAGAATCCTTTCATGTGGAAGGTCTTGGTACGCCACATGGCCACTCCGCCCATCAGTGCGGGCACCACCGGTACCGGCAGAAGGATGGTGAACACCAGCGAAAGAATCGCATAGGAATCCCAATGCCCATACAGCGGGTTCTGATTGGGATCGTTCAGATCGATGTTGCCCCGCATTCGCGGCTGCCGTCCGCTCGGCGCCTGTTGATCGTACTGCTGCTGCGGGTTACCGTTCCAGCCATAGGGATTGTTCTGATACGGATTCTGGTTCTGGTACGGATTGCCCGGCTGGCCGCCATACTGCTGCGAATACGGATAGCCTGCGGGAGTAGGTTGTTGAGGCTGCCGAACCTCGGCGCCCTGCTGGTTGGAGGAATTCGTCTCGATTTCCGGCGCACCATAGACGTAGGGATTGTATCCGGAAGGGTATTGGTTGGCCATTGCACCATATTCCGGCTGGGCATACTGTCCGTATTGAGGCGTGTTCGAACCTTCGGAAGACGACGAAACCGGAGCGGCACCGGCCGTCCCCTGACGTTCATCGGGATTGTTCGGCTGATATTGCTCCGGTTCGTTCATCGTTATCCTCTTATCTATCGTTGCTCGAAACGTCAGGCGCGCAACTGTGCGCCCAATTTGCTTGCCTCGTCAACAATACGCTTGCGAATCGCCTCACTGTCTTCGGAAGTCAGCGTCTTATCCGGAGCGCGGAATGTGACTGCATAGGCCAGGGACTTCACGCCTTCGCCCAGTTGGTCGCCGGTAAACACGTCGAACAGCTTGATGTCTTCAAGACTATCGCCTGCGGCCTCGACGATGACCTGCTGCAACGCGGCGGCGGTGACATCGTTCGGCACGGTGAAGGCCAGATCCTGCTTGACCGGAGGGAAGGTGGAAATCGGCTTGGCCTGCACCGGCTTGCCACTTAGGGTGGCGAACAACGCAGTCAGGTCAAGTTCGAAAGCCGCGGAATGCGCAGGCAAGCCCAGCGCTTCGTTCACATGCGGATGCAGTTCGCCGACCATACCGACAAAAGCATCGCCGGCCATCACGCGAGCGGCACGGCCCGGATGCCATTGCGCCGGAACGTCCTCGGCCTTCGGCTGATCCAACGTAAGGCCAGCGCCAATACGATCGGAAATACGGTGCACGGCTTCAACGGCATCGCTCCAATCCACCGCACGACGTTCACCCAACCAACCGGTGTCGACGGCATTGCCGGTCAGGATGCCCGCGACATGCATCGGCTGATCCGGTAGGCCTGCATCAAGCGCCGCCAACTGTTCGTCGGTCGGACGCACCGCGCCGGGCAACGCCGGGATGGCCGGCGCGTTCGGATCCCACAGATACACATGGCCGATTTCATACAGCGACACGTTCTCCACACCACGACGCAGATTGCGCTGTACGGTCTGGGCCAAAGTCGGCATGATGGCGCGACGCAGGAACGGGCGGTCGCCGGCAAGCGGATTGGCGATCTCGACGCTGACCTTCTTGATCTCATCCTTGTCGTAGGCGAAGTACTTGTAGTCCTCGTCGCCCACGAACGGGTAGCTCAACGTCTCGACCATGCCGTATTCCGCAAGCTCGTCGGCAATCTGGCGCTTACGTAGCTGTTCGGCAGTCAGTCCGACCTTACCTTCGGCGGGAGCCGGCGGCACGGTGACAGGAATTTCATCGTAGCCAACCAGACGCGCCACTTCCTCCACCAGGTCGCACGGCTCATTGAGATCCGGACGCCAACTCGGCGCGGTTACGGAAAATTCGCCATTGCCGCCACCTGCGACGGAGCAGCCAATGTCGGTCAGGATGCCGCTGATGGTGTTCACGTCAGTGTCGAGACCCGCCACGCGAGCCACCTCGGTGGCTTTGAAATGGATGGTGCGCGCAGGGGTGACGGTGTTGACATCGGTGGGATGTTCGCTCGGCTCACCATTGCCGTACTTGACCATGAGCTCGGCGGCCATCTGTGCGGCGGCTGGCTGCAGCTGATCGTCCACGCCACGTTCAAAACGGCGGGATGCCTCGGATGGAATCTTGTGGCGACGTGCGGAACGTGCGATCGACACCTGATCGAAATGCGCGGATTCAAGCAGGATGTTCTTGGTCTCGGCGGTCACCTCACCGTATAGGCCACCCATCACGCCGGCGATGCCGAGGATGCGTGAGCCATGCTCGCCATTGGGCGAATCGGTGATAAGCAGATCTTCCACGCTCAGGTCATGCTTCTTGCCGTCCAGCGTGGTCAGGGTCTCGCCCTCGACAGCACGCCGAACCACGATCGGGCCTTCGATTTTGTCGAGATCGTAGGCGTGCATCGGCTGACCGAGGTCGAGCATCACGTAGTTGGTGACGTCCACAGCCAAGGAAATGGAGCGCATGCCCGCACGGGTCAGGCGACGGCGCATCCAATTCGGAGTGTGGCTTGCAGGGTCGAAGCCATGCACCGCACGGGCGTAGTATCGGTCGCAACCAATTACGCCGTGAATCGGGTTGTTGTCTTCGACGATCACCTCGATGTCGGTCTTCGTGCCCTCCGGCAGGCCTTGGGTAACCGGCGCCTTTCCGTTCAATGCCACTGCCGGATCGACATAGGCCGCTCCGGTGGAGTGGTGATATTCACGGGCCACGCCGCGGTAGGAGAACGCATAGCCGCGATCCGGGGTAATGTTGATCTCCAGCAACGGCTCGTCCAAGTGCAGCAGGTGCATGGCGTCGTCGCCCGGCTTGAGCGCCTCGTACTCCTCCGGGGTGAAGCCGTACTTGCGAAGCAGGATGATACCGTCATGATTGTCGCCGAGGCCCAGTTCTCGCTCGGAGGCGCACATGCCGTTGGAGATGTGGCCGTAAGTCTTGCGCGGTTCGATCTTGAAATCGCCCGGCAGCACTGCGCCCGGCAGGGTCACGACGACCTTCTCGCCCGCGGCCATGTTCGGCGCACCGCAGATGATGCCACGCGGTACTTTGTTGCCGTTCTCGTCGGTCTCGTTATATTCGTCGCCGACGTCGACGTGGCACCAGTTGATGATCTTGCCGTTCTTCTGTGGTTCCGGGGTGGCGTCAACCACGTAGCCGACCACGATGGGTCCGACGAGCTGGGATGTGTGAATCTCCTCCTCTTCGAGACCGACCTTCACCAGATCCTTGGCAAGCTGTTCATAGGTAAGGCCTTCCGGAACCTCGACGTGGTCCTTGAGCCAATCAATATCTACCATTGGCATGGGTCAATCACTCCCCCATCACAAACTGTTCGCTGAATCGCACGTCACCTTCGACCAGGTCGTGCATGTCATTGATGTCATGGCGCAGCAGCAACGTACGCTCCACACCGACGCCGAAGGCAAAGCCCGTATAGACTTCCGGGTCGAGGCCGGCGGACTTGAGCACGTTCGGGTTGACCATACCGCAGCCACCCCATTCGAGCCAGCCCGCACCACCCTTCTTGTCGGGGAACCACAGGTCGAGTTCGGCGCTCGGCTCGGTGAATGGGAAGTAGCTCGGACGCAGGCGGGTCTTGGCTTCGGGACCGAACATGGCCACGGCAAGCTTGTCAAGCACGCCCTTCAAATCAGCCATCGTCAGATGCTTGTCAACGGCGAGGGCCTCGACCTGATGGAACACAGGGGTGTGGGTGGCGTCAAGCTCATCGGTGCGGAACACACGGCCCGGGCAAGCGATGTACAGCGGCACGCCGCGGGTGAGAAGACCTCGTACCTGGTCGGAGGAGGTCTGAGTGCGCAGCACCATGTTGGAACCGACGAATCCAGCGGCATCCTTGGCCTGGTTGCCCTTGACATAGAAGGTATCCTGCATCTGGCGCGCCGGATGGTCCGGACCAAAATTCAGGGCGTCGAAGTCGTACCACTCGGTCTCAACCTCCGGACCGTCGGAAATCTGCCAGCCCATGGAGATGAAGAAGTCCTCGACGTCTTCCATCAGCTTCGGCAACGGATGACGCGCGCCAAGCGGCTTGCGGTTGACGGGCAGGGTCATATCCACGGTTTCGGAAGCCAACGCACGGGCCTCCTCCTCGGCCTTGACCTGCTGCTCCTTGGTGCCGTACGCACGACCGAAGTCAGCGCGCAGTTTACCCATGACCTTGCCGGCTTCCTTCTTCTGATCCTTCGGTAGCGCACCGATGGCCTTGCTGGCCTGCGTCATCGCGGAATCCGCGCCGGCGTATTGCGTCTTGATGGCTTTCAATTCCTCCATACTGGAGGCGTTTTCGATTTTCGCGATGCCCTCGGAAACCGCATCGGTCACCGCTTGGGCGTCGAACACCGCACCTTCTGCCACGAGATACCTTTCTAATTTCCCGTTTGTTTTACGCGAAAAACGCGCAATTTCAACGTTTTCCGACTTCACATTCTTTCAACATGACTCGACATAGCCAAGCTCAGCAGCATCACCGCCGCGCTGGTGCCGAGGTTCAGGGACTCCGCCTTGCCGTAAATCGGAATCGACACGATTCGGTCGGTCCGATCCAGCACTTCGCGAGTAAGTCCTCGCGCCTCATTGCCGAAGATCATCGTCTTGGCACCGGCCAGCGTGGATGGCTCGGCAAGCACATCGGTCAGCGGTTCCGGGGGCCTGGAGTCCGTGCCGTACACATCCGCCGCGTATATGGCGAGATTCCGCTCGTCGCACCAAGCGAAAAACGCCTCCGTACCCATGGTGAGTACCGGCAGATGGAACAATGAGCCCGCAGTGGAGCGAATCACCTTCGGGTTGAAGATGTCCACGCATTCGTCGACGAACACCACGGCCGCACAGCCGGCGGCATCCGCGGAACGGATCACGGTTCCTGCGTTGCCCGGATCGCGAACCTGCCAGAACGCAGCGACCATGGCATTGTCGCCAAAGGATTCCACGTTTCCGGCGGCGTCCAGAAATCCTTGCATGTCGGCCACGGCGAGCACGCCTTGCGCATCGGAGCTCATATGCCGCATCACCGCATGCGTCACCTTGTGGACATAGGCACCGGCCTGCATGGCCTTGCCTGCCATCTGCGCCACCGTATCGGTCAGGAACGGGGCGTCGGGTTCGGTGCCGATCGCCTCCACATACAGATCCCGCACGATGTCGGGATGCCAGGTCAGCAGCTCGCGTACCGATTGAGGCCCCTCCACCAGGAAGCGGCCGGCACGTTTTCGCCCCTTGCGCTCCGCAAGTTCGGCGACGCGTCGGATGCGTTCCGCCTTGGGATTCGCGATGACTTCGGTTTTAATAGGCATACGCGTTAGCCTAACACCATTGTTCCGCCGTACACCCCGTCATGTCGTATTGAGATTCAGTAAACATTCAGATTCGTTTCAGATTGCACCAAGTGTTCTTTACGCCATACGCCAAGATACGGTTTTTATCATCGGTTCATCGCCGATCGCGACGGCGTATCGTACAGCATCTTCGGCATCAAGGGATCATCATGTTCGTCGTAAAGAACGCATGGCAAAGCGTGACCAGAAACAAAGGCCGCAACATACTGATCATTGTGATCGTAACCATCATCGCCGCCGCGGCGACCATCGGCCTGTCCATTCGGCAGGCGGCGACGACCGCCCGCAACAGCGGGTTGGAGAACACGACCATCACCGCACAGATCAGTCTTGACCGCAATAAGCTCATCAGTGAATCGAAGTCCGACTCCAGCAGTTCCGACGGCAAGCCGGACTTTGACGCGATGCGTAGCGCATTGGCCGACAAGCAACTCTCGCTCAGCGACTATCAGAAATACGCCAAGGCCTCATCTTCCGTGAAATCCACGTACTATACCGAAACCGTGGGGCTTGCCGCAACCGATGATTTCCAGCCGGTCACCGATTCGACCAGTTCATCGAATTCCTCCGATTCGAGCGATTCCAGCTCATCTTCCAGCGATAGCAGCCAACCCCAAGGCAACGGCGGCCCCGGTGGAGGTGACCAGCCGGGTGGCGGAGACGGCAACGGCACCACTGCCGTCAGCGGCGATTTCTCGCTGGTCGGCTTCTCCTCCGACGAAGCGGTCTCCAATGCGTCGAACGGTAGTTTCACCATGGTCGACGGTAAGGTCTTCGGTTACGACGAAAGCAGCAACGGGAACGTGATCATCTCCAAGTCGCTCGCGGATTTCAACAATCTTTCCGTGGGCGATACCATCAGCGTGACCAACCCCAACGATTCGAGCACCACCTACAAGCTGACCATCGTCGGCATCTACAAGAACTCCACCGATTCCAATCAGGCCATGGGCGGTCCGATGGCCTCCACCGCCTCCGATCCGGCGAACGCCATCTACACTTCGGTCTCCACGCTCAAGTCACTCGGCCTCGATGCGGATTCCAACGCGTCGAGTGATTCCGATACGTCCACGTCCACGACCCAGCTGAACTATACCTACGTCTTCGCCAGCAAATCCGATTACGAGACCTTTGCCAAGGATGCGAAGAAGGCCGGGCTGAGCAGCGACTACACCGTATCGTCCGCCGACGTGGAGAACTATGAATCCAGCTTGGTACCTCTCGACAACCTATCGAAGTTCGCACTGACGTTGCTCATCGTGGTGCTTGCCGTCGGTGGTGTGGTACTGGTGGTCATCACCTTGCTGAACGTCCGTGAACGCAAATATGAGATCGGCGTGCTGACGGCCATCGGCGTGAACAAGGTCAAAGTGGCCGCACAGTTCACCTTGGAGCTGCTGATCGTCACGATGATCGGTCTTGCCTTGGGCGCGGGCATCGGCGCGGCAGCCTCCATACCGGTCTCCAACCAGCTGCTGTCGAGTCAGATCGCGCAACAGCAGTCGCAGCAGGCCAGCCAACGTGAGCAGTTCGGACGCGACATGCAGGGTACGGACTCCAACGGCGCCGGATCCTCCTCGGATTCCACGGACGGGAATTCCTCCGCCTCGACCGATTCCTCCAGCAAGTCGGGCTCTGGCGACACCGGTTCCTCCGATGCCACCAATGACGCCAAACAACCGCAGGGCGGTCCGGGCGGCATGATGAACCAGGCCGCGAACTACGTCTCCTCCATCAACGCCACCGTCAATCTGGCCGTGGTCGGGCAATTGCTGTTGGTCGGCATCGGCCTGACATTGGTCGCCGCGCTCGTGGCAGTCATCTTCGTCCTGCGCTACGAACCGCTGCAGATCCTCGCCGACCGTTCCTGAAAGGACCCATCATGACTGACAATACGACGACCACGGCAATCCTCAAGCTCGATGACGTCAGCTACGCCTATACCAAAGGCGGCAAAAAGGTGCTGAAGAACATCAGCCACGAGTTTCGTGCAGGTACGGTGCACGCCATCACCGGGCCATCCGGCGCCGGCAAGACCACGATGCTGTCGTTGATCTCGGGACTGACCAATCCCACGGAGGGCCAGGTCCTCTACAACGGTAACGACCTGGCGAAACAGGACCGTTACCGCTACCGCAGCCACGACATCGGCGTGATTTTCCAAAGCTTCAATCTGCTGCCGAATCTCACCGTCGCCGAGAACATCATCCTGTCATTGGACGCTTCCGGCAAAACCTTTGACAAATCAAAGAAGGAGATGGTGCTTGATTTGCTTAAGCAGGTGCATCTGCCTAAGGAGTACGCGAACGAACGGATTCTGCACCTGTCGGGTGGCGAACAACAGCGCGTCGCCATCGCTAGGGCGCTAAGCTACAATCCCTCCATCATCGTGGCGGATGAGCCGACCGGTAATCTCGACCTCGCCACGCAGGATGACATCATGGGCATCTTCCGCGCACTGGCCCATGACGATGGCCGTTGCGTGATCATCGTGACGCACAGCCCTGAAGTGTCCACGGCCTCCGACGAGGTTTTCGAACTCGCCCCGATTCGTCGGAGGCCGTGACCGTCGCTATCTGGAGAGTTTGTCGAGCAGCAGGGCCTCGGTGATCACGTTGTTCTTCAGACCCGGCAGACTGATGGACTCGTTCGGGCTGTGCGCATTGGCCTTCGGATCCTCCGGTCCGGTGACGAGCACCTGGGCGTTCGGGAAGATGCGCTGCAATTCCGGAATGAACGGGATGGAACCGCCCTCGCCCTTGTTGACCGGCGCCACACCGAAGGCCTGTTCCATGGCTTCCATGGCATCCTTGGTGGCTTCGGCATCGGGGTCCATGGCCCATCCCATGCCGTTGTCAAGTCTGTCGACCCACACTTCGGCACCGAACGGGGCATGTTCGACCATGAATTCGGCAAGTGCCTCCTGGGCCTCCTGAGGACGCTGGTTCGGTGCGGTACGCAGACTCAGACGGAACGTGGTTTCCGGGGAAATCACATTGAAGGACCCTTCGACCGGGTGAGCGTCGAAGCCAATCACGGTGACGCTCGGCTTGGTCCACAGACGTGCCGCAAGCGAACCGGTTCCAGCCAGACGGTAGGAATCGACGATACCGGCATCCGCGCGTACGGTGGTCTCGTCAAGGTCGCGCTGCAAGCCTCCGATCGGCTCTTCCGCGGCGACGCCCGGCACCGCGAGATCGCCATGTTCGTCATACATGGAGGCGATCAGCATGGCCGCAAGCGTGTTCGCATCCAGAATCGGTCCACCATACTGGCCGGAGTGCACCGGATGCTCAAGGGCCTTGACGTGCACGTCGATATCGGTATTGCCACGCAACGAGGTGGTCAGCGACGGGATTTCGGCGGACCAGTTGCCTGAATCGGCCACGATGATCACATCGGACCTGAATTCGTCACGATGCTCTTCGATGAATGGGATGAAACTCGGCGAGCCCATCTCCTCCTCGCCTTCGATGAACACCTTGACATTGACCTTCAGATCGTCGCCGAGCGCCTTGAGCGCACCGGAATGAATGGCTATGCCACCGCCATCATCGGCGGCTCCACGGCCATACAGTCGCGTACCAATCTGCGTGCCGACGAATGGATCGGTATCCCAAGCACCTTCGTCGGGCACCGGTTGTACGTCATGATGTGCATACAGCAACACGGTCGGAGCATGCTCGTCAACGATCTTCGAGCCGATGACCTCCCACGCACCTGGTGTGCCATCGGGATTATGGGACTGCACCACCTTTGCGTCAACGCCGACCTTTCTCAGCTCCTCGGCCACGAATTCGGCGGAACGCCTCATATGTTCGGCGGTGATGCCTTTCGCGGAGATCGACTGCAATGCGATCTTCCGATTGAGCACGTCGACGATGCGATCCCAATCACCCTCCACACGTGCACGGATGTCATCGGCAAGTAATGCTGCCATGATTCTCCTTAATATTGATCGAGTACGGCCAATGCAAGCCATTGTATCCACAATCCCATTCGGCGTTCCGCGGCTTCGAGGCATACCGCCGAGGCGTCGATACGTCACCCTACCCTCATAGACATGAGTTTGTTTAAGAAGGAAGACAAGGCCCAGGAGCCTGTCGAACAGAAGGCGCAGGAGCCGACCGCCGGCAAAGGCCGCCCGACTCCGAAACGCAAGGATGCCCAGGCGCAGAATCTCCGCCCGCTGGTTCCCAAGGATCGCGATGCCAGCCGCAAGGCCGCAAAGGCACGTATGCGCGAACGTGAGAACGCCGAATACGAGGCCATGCAGACCGGTGACGTGAATCACATGCCGAAGGCCGAGCGTCTGCCATGGCGTATCTACATTCGCGATTATGTCGACGCCCGATTCAACCTCGGCGAGTTCTTCATCCCGGTCGCCTTCGTTATTCTGGTCGTCTCCATCTTCGTGACCTACAAGTGGCCTACCCTAGCTTTGCCGCTGATGGTGCTGATGTACGTGTATCTGTTCGCCGTAATCATCGACATTGCGATCATGTGGCGCAAGCTCAAGAAGAAACTCATCGAAAAGTACGGTGAGAAATCCGTGGCCAGGGGCATGCGTTCCGCCTCCTATGCGTGGAGCCGTGCCATCCAGATACGTCGTTGGCGTCTGCCGAAGCCGCGTTATGCCAAGCGTGGCCATTGGCCGGAATGATGCCTCACATGCATATGTATTGCCGTCAGCTAAGCTGACGGCTTTTTATTAGCATAGGATCAGTTGTTTTTCCACGGCTTTCGAGCCATGACATCAAGGATTGATATGGCACAGGAACATTTCGATATCGCGATTATCGGCGGCGGTCCGGGCGGCTATTCCACAGCGTTACGTGCCGCGGAGCTCGGCAAATCGGTGGTGCTGATCGAACGCGACGCCACACTGGGCGGCACCTGCCTGAATCGAGGTTGCATTCCTTCGAAGACGCTACTCACCGCCACGCATGCCGTGGAGAATATGCGTCACGCCAAGGCGATGGGTATCAACGTGTCAGTGGAGAGCATTGATTTCGGCAAACTGCGCACGTTCCGCACGCAGACCGTGGACACCATGACCAAGGGATTGGCGGGATTGCTGGCGCATCGCGGCGTCACCATCGTACGCGGAGAGGCCGTAATGCAGCCTTGCGGAAGCGTACATGTCACGCCGGTCGAAGGTCTTGGCCACATATTGCGATTCGTGAAGGCAGGCGTCGGCGAACCTATCGATGGCGAACTGGAGATCGTTGCCGAAGACATCGTGATCGCCACCGGTTCACGGCCGTCGCCGCTGCCGGACAATCCATTCGCCGGCGCATTGATAGATTCCACACAGGCATTGGAACTGGATACCTTCCCTTCAAGCGCTGTGATCATCGGTGCCGGAGCCGTGGCGCTGGAATTCGCCTCCATGTGGCGTACGGCCGGCTGCGACGTGACGTTGCTGATTCGCAAAGACCGGGTGCTCTCCGCATGGGAGCGCCGCACGTCGGCGACGTTGACTCGCGAGCTGAAACGGCGTGGCGTGAACATCATCACGCACAGCCATGTGACCCATGTGGAAACCGGTGCCAATCTGGGCGCGACCGTGCACTATACGAGGGAAGGATCCGAAGCGGACATGAGCGCCTACGGCGAGGTCGTACTCGCCGCCATTGGACGCATACCGAATACCGACGCAGACTGGTTCGAGGCCTGCAAGCTGGAACGTGACGCCCGGGGATTTATCGGCATCGATGCATTTGGCCGCACCAATCTCGACCATGTGTGGGCTTTGGGTGACATCACCTCCGGCCATTCCTTGGCGCACCGTGCCTTTGAGCAGGGCATCGTCATCGCGGAGAAGATCGCCGGACTCGATCCGAAACCGGTTGACGACGACACGATTCCGCAAGTCGTATTCTCCTTCCCCGAAGCGGCATGCGTGGGCTTGAGCCTTGATGAGGCACGGGCACGGAAGGACGTGGTCAATGCCCAGGAAACCGTGTATCCGATGCTGTCGAATTCACGTATGCTGATGAGCGGCTCGGGCGGGTCGCTATCCATTGTCAGCGGTGCCTATGCGGACAATCCCGGAGTGCCGCTGGTGCTGGGCGCACATATCGTAAGTCCCATCGCCAGCGATCTGATCGCGGAGGCCGAGCAGTTGGTGGGCAATCATGTGCCATTGCATGATGCGGCCCGCCTGATTCACCCTCATCCGACATTCAGCGAAACGTTCGGCGAAGCGTTGCTCAAGGCGGATGGCAGGCCTCTTCATACCCGCTGACCGGCGTGGGAGGGCCGGCGGCCCCGCAGCCGATGCTTACACTACGGCATAGCACCTGATAGACTACTGTTCCAGTGTGTTCAACCACGTAACCAAGTGAGGAAATTGATGGCAGACAAAGAAGAGCCAAAGAAGAAGCAGAACACAATCAAACAGATCATTCAGATCTTCAAATACACCTACTCGGAAGACAAGACACTCCCCTGGCTGTGCGGAAGCGTGTTCGTGGCACCGGTCATCGTGTTCATCGTGCTTGGCATCGTGTTCAAATGGTCGGTTATCGGCTGGATCACCTCAATGATCCTTGCCATCATGATCGGCCTGCTGTTCGCCACCATGATGCTCACCAATCGTGCCGACAAGGTCGGCTATGCCAAGCTCGAAGGGTGTCCCGGCGCCGCCATCAGCGTTCTCGGCAACGTCAGCAAGGCGGGTTTCAACTTCCCGCAGGAGCCGGTGTGGGTCGATCCGAAGACCAAGGATGCCATTTGGCGTGGCACCGGCTATAACGGCATCTACCTGCTTGGCGAAGGCGATTACGGCCGTGTGACGCGCGCCATGGATCGCCAGGAGCACAACATCAAGGGCGTGACCGCCGGTTCCGAAATCCCGGTCTATCGAATCTGCGTAGGCAAGGGGCCGAAGCAGGTCAGCCTGAAGAATCTGCGCAAGACCGTGCTCAAGTGCAAGTCCTATGAGCCGACGCATCACAAGAACAAGCTGATTGCGGCCATCCATCCGAAGCGTCGCTTCATGCTCACCAGGACCGAATTGAATGTTCTGAACGAACGTCTGCGTACTTTGCAGATGAAGAACGGCATGAACATCCCGAAGGGCATCGATCCGACGCGCCCACAGAGGATCAGCCGTCGCGCCATGCGTGGCCGCTGACGGTACATGCATGCGAACGCACTAGGAATCCCCGATCTGATTCGTCAGATCGGGGATTTTCAATTGTTGCGTCGATTCATCGTCCCAGCCGTTCGATCCGTCCATAACATGAACGGATCCCCACCGTTGCATTTCGTCCCGCGAAACGTCGCAACCCCTATTTTTCGCGCAATCATGGAGGGGATACGTCATCTCGAAACATTCTCGTAACCCAAGTGGCGAGTGTGTGAAACGCGTTTTTCTAGACTAATAGCCTGTAAGTTACTTATTCGAAAGGAGCGGTCCCGTGACTGCACTCGAAACCAAGGCTGATGCTGAGGCCCTTATCAATAAGGAAGGCGTTGAATACGTCTCCGTTCGCTTCACCGATCTGATCGGCGTTCAGCAGCACTTCACTGTGCCGGCAAGCGAGTTCCTGAAGGATGCCTTCACCGACGGCATGCCGTTCGATGGTTCCTCCGTGGAAGGCTTCCAGGCCATCAACGAGTCCGATATGAAGTTGGTGCCGGATGTTTCCACCGCATTCGTCGATCCGTTCCGTAAGCACAAGACCCTCGACGTGGCCTTCTCCATCGTCGACCCGCTGACCGACGAGCCGTACTCCCGCGATCCGCGTCAGGTTGCAGGCAAGGCCGAGGCCTACCTGAAGTCCACCGGCATCGCCGACACCGCTTCCTTCGCTCCGGAAGCCGAGTTCTTCATCTTCGACAAGGTGCGCTTCGAGAACAGCATGCAGCGCTCCTTCTACGAGGTTGACTCCATCGAAGCTCCATGGAACTCCGGCGTCGACACCGAAGACGACGGCACCCCGAACATCGCATTCAAGAACCGCGTCAAGCGCGGCTACTTCCCGGTCCCGCCGATCGACCACACTCAGGATCTGCGCGACGACATGGTCGCCAACCTGCAGAAGGTCGGCCTGATCCTCGAGCGTTCCCATCATGAGGTCGCCGGCGCTGGCCAGCAGGAGATCAACTACCGCTTCAACTCCCTGCAGCACGCAGGCGATGACCTGATGAAGTACAAGTACGTCGTTCACGAGACCGCCGCTCTGGCAGGCAAGGCCGCAACCTTCATGCCGAAGCCGATCGCAGGCGACAACGGTACCGGCATGCACTGCCACCAGTCCCTGTGGAAGGACGGCAAGCCGCTGTTCTACGATGAGAAGAACTATGGTGGCCTGTCTGACATCGCCCGCTGGTACATCGGCGGCCTGATCAAGCACTCCTCCTCCGTGCTGGCCTTCACCAACCCGTCCCTGAACTCCTACCACCGTCTGGTGCCGGGCTTCGAGGCGCCGGTCAACCTGGTGTACTCCGCTCGTAACCGTTCCGCCGCCATCCGTATCCCGCTGGCCGGCACCTCCCCGGCTGCGAAGCGTATCGAGTTCCGCGCTCCGGATCCGTCCTGCAACCCGTTCCTCGCCTTCTCCGCTCAGCTGATGGCAGGCCTGGACGGCATCCTGAACCACATCGAGCCGCCGGAGCCGGTCGACAAGGATCTGTACGAGCTGCCGCCGGAAGAGCATGCTGGCATCAAGCAGGTGCCGAGCTCCTTGGCCGAGGCCATGGACGCTCTGGAAGAGGATCACGACTTCCTCACCGCCGGCGACGTCTTCACCGATGATCTGATCGAGACTTGGCTGGGCATCAAGCGTGGCGAGATCGATCAGGCTCGTCTGGCCCCGACTCCGCTGGAGTACGAGCTGTACTTCCACATCTGATAGTCATTAGGGCAAAACGTAGTCGGCAGTAGGCTTTTCGCACTGTTCAGAGTGACCTACTGCACCTATGCTGCACCTATCGGAACACGAGAAACCCCACTTCGTTCACAATCGGACGCGAGTGGGGTTTTCTCATGCCTGCCATGCAGGCAGCGAGATGAGCCATTCATCCAAATCCGCGCCGTCGGATGCGCACGATCGGCGTGTAGGCGTAGCAGGCGATGAGGTCGCCGCGGCGCATGGCCTGACGGATGGTCTTCTCCGTCAAACCGCACAAGGCGGCCGCCTTCGGCATCCCCAACGATACCAGTGTCACTATTGTATGGAAGAATTTAGATTCAACAGAATCATCAATTCTGAATAAACCTCGAGAAGCTGTCACAAAATTAGTCACAATCGTTCCCTCGCAAAAAGCAAATTCTCAATCGTCGTATCAGCCGTTTCACCAATAGCTGCAATTATCAGCCGATAATTCAGAATGTCCACAAAGGTTTATCTGGCTGTACTTCTACTAGAGCAATATTGATTAATGGTGCGTAGATACATTCTGCAATGGAAATAACAATCAATGATACAATGCATATCCACCAGTAGGACGAAACTCCACAGGCAAATATCGCAGAGGAAATGCCATAGACTCCCAAGCTTTTGATTATGAATAAGGTAGCATTATGCCCATTAGTCATACCTCATGAAATAAATTTACTCACTGGCATCTGCAGTGCTATGACTGACAAGGCATCAATAGAATAGAACAATTCTCTTATGACTGGGCTATCGGATAACGAATAGAATTCTAATGCCATTCCTGCAAAAAGCTGACCGTTCATTATACTGCTCACAAACACCGCCAGGATAGCAAGAATAGTGCCAGAACTTTTCACTGAGTCTTTATGGTCTTCACGATAGAAGAGGTATTTTGCTTACTACTTTCTTCACTGCGTATAAAGACATGATGAGTTAGCACAATCGGAGCCAGTAAAGCAGAAAAAACATAGAGTCCAATAATGACTATAAAAAAGAGTGTCTGCCCGAAAGATTTATATATAATTCGAGGCTAGAGGACCAATTGCGGATCCAAGATTGGCAGTCATTGTCACTAAAGAAAATAAAGTAGCCTGAGATTCTTTATCCTTTACTGTAGCAAGTATATGCCCTCTTAGGGCAAAATTAACCAGTGAGAGTCCAAGTCCCAGCAAAGCTAAATCCAGAAAAAGGAAGCCGACAAAACTCTTCATTGCCGACTGTAGTAGCAAAAGCGAAAAAACTATGAATCCGGAACCAGTCTCAGTGAGGGATAAGGTTGATGAGCGTTCAATCAAATTGCCTATAAAAATGGTACTACCTCTAGAAAAAAGAGATAAAATTCCAAGTGCTAATCCAACATATAGTGATGACGTTGCAGAAACCTGACCAGTAAGGATAACCGAAAAAGGGAAGAAGCCCGCTATATGCAGCACTATTTAAAAAAATTAACCGATATGGAGTCATTCTTGATATTGCTCAGCTTTTCCACATGAACAGACTTTCTTTTATGCTTTACAAATAATGTTCTTTCATGCTAGTCGTTATATGGAAATCGTTCGTTATTGCGTCCAGATATGGTGGTGAGTGCCCGGTTTCTTGCACACTTGGGGTTTTGCCTGTTTGCGACACGGTTGTCAGTTCGCTGTGTTCATGGTGTCTTGCCGGTCGGAACATATCCAGATAGCGGCGTGTGGACCATGGGTTGCTGGTGACGTAGCGAATTCTGACGGTGATGAGCATCAGGGTGCTCTGGCTGTCGGGAAAGTTGTCTACGACGCGGGTGCGACGTCGGATCTCCCGGTTCAACCGTTCAATCATGTTGTTAGTGCTGATCTGTTTACGGTGCTCGATCGGTGGTCGTCCTTGATGGCCCCTTCTTCCATCAGGCCTTCGCTGTACAGGGTGCTGGCTGGTACTTGGGCGGAGATGATGTTGCCGGCTGGCGGCGGAATCAAGCCGTTTCTACGGAGCCATCATCGTCCTGCGTGGCGTCCGGGTAACTTTGGGGTAACATCACAGGCCACCGAAGCACCCGCGACACACCCGAACGACATCAGGTCGCCAGCGCCCGCCAGAACGCATCGGACACCTGCGCCGACACCTCGATGAGGCGATCGCCATATCCATGGATCTGAGTGGACGGTCGGTCGGCGATGGGAACGTAATCGGTCTTCGAGTCAGTTATGCTCATGCCTAGCCCGTCGCCGTCCGTCTGTCGCGTCGGCCCTGGCATTGCCTACATCGGCGTGTCTGAGATACGTGAGACTCCCCCGAACCTGATGGAAGGTTCCGGGGCGTCTCGCACGATATATTGCTATGACGTTCAGCTCTCGCACACGAATGGAACCCAGCTTCTTGGACAACGGATACCGGTCGCCTTCCATTCGACGTATCGGCATAGTTGAAGTCGACGTTCGTGGGATGGCATCGTTACCTGACTTGGACTCATATCCACTACTGTTTCACTTGTCGGAGATCAAAGAACGACACTATCTGGAAAGGAAAGACAATGCCGAACGAAACCATTACCGGAACGAATGCAGATCCTCAGATCAAACCGGAGAACACGCAGCTTTCGACCCCACCCCAGACCCACAGGAGCACTCCTCCGCGCAATGTCGGTCGGATTACGCAATGGGCGGCCGTCGCCCTGTCAGTCACCGCGCTATTGCTTGGCATCGTGGCGAACCTACGCGTGTCCGCGATGCAGGACGGTATAAGCAGGAGCGCAAGCGAATCGGCAAGCGCTCTATCCTCCGATGGTACGTCGGCCTCTTCCGGTTCGGATACCAAGGCCATGAAGAAGACCGGCAAGAAGACCGAGGTGAAGACGGTCGAATACACGGCGGCCGAGGGCAGCGTGCTGGAAGGCGATCACGCAAACAGCATCGATAACACTCATGTGAAGCTCATCAAGCTGGAGGTGACCGGCACCAAAGCGACGCTCACCTCCGAAGTGACCAACAATGGTACCGAGAGTGATGACGCTATCTTCTCCGTAACGGCGTTCCAAAACGGTCAGCAAACGGGTAGAGGTTACATCAGCACTGACGGTCAGATTCAGGCCGGTTACACGGCAACCGTCACCACGGAGTTCGATATCAAGGACGCCACCCAGCCGATCAGCCTTGAAGTCGAACTGTCGTATGACCAAAAACTCCAAATCGAGTACAGTCCACAGAACTAAAGGAAAGCGAGGATCGGTGAGCCTGCGTACATCTCTCACAGCCTGTACGACTGCTCAAAAAAAGCCGTCTCCATGTCCCCCATCGATCTTGGGACATAGAGACGGCTTTCATATCATGCGCTCATGGCACACATGACGCCAACCCAGTCTAAGGACGGAATTGCACGTCTGGCCGGAGCCAAGAAGCCTAGTCCGCCGGATTAGTGAGGTTCCACTCGGCAAGCCAACCGACCACCTCACCCTCACCAAACATGTACCGGAGGCTCAGCTCAAAGCGACGACGAGTACCTCCCGCCATGTCCTCTCGACGGGCACGACCAGCATGCAGGGGCTGTCCTGCACTCGTATATCAGGTCGAGACCGTCGACCAAGTCAGACTCCTCGTCGAGAATCTCACCCGGCGTGGAAAAGGATCGGTCTTTCCCTACGCATATCAAATAGGCAGTGCGCCGTCACAAATCCTCAAGGTCGTCCGGAATCGGACTGTCGTCAAGATTGATGGTGAAGAGACGGTATTTGCCGGCATACAGACCGGCCTCGTACTCGGTGGTGAAGCCCATTTTGCGGAACAATTCGACTGTTCGTTCATCGCGATAGTCGGAATACGCCGTCACCAACGGACTGCGCTTGTTCCGCAAGGCGTTACTCTTGATACATATCAGCGCATCACGCAATGCGAAAAACCCCATTCGGATTCCCCTGCAGTCCACCGAGCGGGCGAGTGCCGAGATATGGTAGTGTCCCCTGTCATTGAACCACGTACCGCCATCCACGAGACGAACCCAACAAACGGACGTCACCTCATCCGTTTTCCAATCCACCATGCGCATGGAAAGCCGCACTCGGTCCTTCTCGCCGCTCACCGTATAAGGAAGCGCCGAGATCATGCATTCGACCTCGTACTCCCACGGTTGAAGGAACCGATCGCCGACCTTGATGGCCGTCGCCATTGCCCCTGACCCTCTTTCCACCGGAATGGCGCATCGCATGGGGGCGATGTCATCCCAATGATCCAGGCTCAGGTCAACCCATCGTAATTCGCGTGCGACGTTCAGCATCAAGACGTTCCATATAGCAGCGGAGAGCCATGCATGACATGCGCTCGTCTCGTTCCACCCAGCGACGGTACTCCTTCCGTATTATTCTCAGCTCCTCCTCAGTGGGTCTTCCCCGCATGTCGGATTATCCTTTCTTACGGTTTCATATACCTACAGCCTAGGCCATTCGTCATACAAAACAGGATTCTGCGCAAAACATTTTACAGCCATATCCCAATATTAGAAGTAATTCTTCCCGCAAGAATCGGTTTAAATCGTGCTTTCTGCATTTCTCCGTGATTAGCAAAACAGCCGCCCCACCTAATGGCGGGACGGCTGCATGTCATGCGCCGCGGCATTCCTCATGCCATCGGCATCGACTTATGGACGCTCCTCGATGATGCGCCGAATTTCCTTGAGATCATCGGCGAAATAGATGCCGCGCTGACGTTCGGGAGTGGAGAATCCTGCAATGATCATGCGATCGAGCAGCGACTTCATATCGTCATAGAAACCATTGAGATTGTAGAAGATGCAAGGTTGGGTCAGTTGGTTGAGGCAGATCTTCGAAACGACCTCACTAACCTCCTCAAGCGTACCGGTGCCGCCGGGAAAGGCAATGAACACGTCGCCAAGTTCGATCATCTTGGTGCGACGTTCCGTGATATTCGATACGACATGCAATTCGGTGAGACCGTTATGTTCAACGCCTCGGTCCACGAACATCTGCGCCTCGATGCCGGTCACTTCGCCACCGGTCGCCATGACCGTATCGGCGATCACACCCATCAGCCCCTCATCGGAACCGCCGTAAACCAGTCTGTTGCCGCTTTCGGATATCCACGTCGCCAGTTCCACGACGGCTTCCTTGAACGCAGGGTCATTGCCTTCGTGTGCCCCCAGGTACACCGTAATGTTCATGCATGTCTCGCTTTCCGTCCGCCGACCAGTCTACAAGAAGGGGTGTCTTCCATGCGGGCCGACCAAACCGTTTCGGCATCAATTACGGAAGGACCAATGCCAGTATCCGGTACGGTATGCGAGCAGCAACGCCGCGGCCGGTATCGCCATGCAGATCAGATAGAACAGCCAGTCGACCCCATGCAAGCGCGACGTACGCGCCTGACTGCGCGGAACGTCGCCGCCGAATCCACGTGCCTCCATGGCGGTGGCAAGCTTGGTTCCGCGACGAATCGACACGACCAGCAGGCTAAAGGCCTGCAGGAACACGCGTCTGATGGCGCTTCCGTCGCCCAGACCTCGCGAACGGCGGGACAGGCCCAACGCACGCCAGTCATCCTGCAACAATGTAACCATGCGCATGCCGGCCAGACCGCCGTACACGAATCTCGACGGCAAATGCAGAATCTGCACCAGACCATCCGCCAGATCGGTCGGATCGAGCCCAAGCGCGAAAATCACGCCGGGCACCGCGATGGCGGCGACACGCAGGAACGTCGCAGCACCCGCATACAACGAGCCTTCCGACACCGCCATAAGACCGAATGTGAACAGCGTCGCCCCGGAAGCGGTGCCATACAAGGTCACGGAAACGAAACTTCCTACCGCGGCAATCCATACCATCCAGGTTTTCCGCAGTACCGTCAATGGATTCACGCCACCGATCCACAGCAGCATGAGGTCGATCAGCAGTGCCGCAGAGGCGGAGACGACGTCCAATGATAGGAACATCGGCACGCATAGCAGAATAGCTCCGATGAAACGACTGACCGGATTCAGTTTCGCAATGAACCATGACGGCGACGTCGCCCGCGGCTCATCATGACGTTCCTCATGGGCCACAACGCCAATGGTTTCCATCATCGTCCCTCCTCACTTACCACGATGCGGCGCGCATCCAACGCTTTGACCAAGGGCTCGTCATGCGTGACCATGATGACCGCGGAACCCGCGTCACGCGCACCGGCGATAAGACGTACCATTTCCATCCATGTGGTGAAATCCTGTCCGAACGTCGGTTCGTCCATGATGATCACCTTCGGCGCCGCCGCCAGCATGGACGCCACCGAAAGCCGCCTCTTCTCACCCCCCGACAACGTGAACGGATTGGCCGGTGCGAACCGTTTGAGATTCATGCGTTCCAGCATCTCGTCGGCGATGGCATAGGCCTCCTCATCAGATTTGCCCATGGATTTCGGCCCGATCGCCACTTCATCCCGTACGCTGGATGCCACGAACTGATGCTCCGGCTCCTGGAACACCATGCCAATACGCCCAAGCAGATCGCGGCTTTTCCATGTGAACGGATCATTCTCACGATGCGCGGGCATCATGGAATCAGCCACGCGCACATGGCCGGCAATCGGCTTGAGCAGACCGGCCAAGGTCAGGGCCAAGGTGGACTTGCCCACGCCGTTCCTGCCGGTAAGCGCGGTGACCTCCCCCGCATGGAAACGCACATCGATGTGCTTTCCCAAAGGAAAGCTGCGACCGAAACTCAAATCATCGGTATACAGCACCACATCGCGATCATGTCCGGTTTGAGTCGGGGCATAGCTTGCAATGTCACGTCCCGGCACCCACGCCCCGCCTTCGGCGAGGACATCGCCCATGGCGTTGAACACCTCTTCAGGCGAGCCATCCGCAATGACGCCGCCTTCATACGAATCATCGTTCGGCCTGCCCAGTACGATCACACGGTCCACAAGGTCAAGCCACACATCGATATGGTGCTCCACCACCACCATCGTCTCATGGCCGCGCTCAAGCACCTGCCTGACCGCGTCATGCACCTCCTGCACGCCTTCCGGATCCAGGTTCGCAGTTGGTTCGTCGAGCAACAGCAGTCCGGGATGCATGGCAAGCACGCCCGCCAATGCCAACCGCTGACGCTGGCCGCCGGACAGCCGACGTGTGGAATGATCCGTACGCATGTAGTCCAGGCCCACGATGTCAAGGGCCTCACGCACCCGCTTCCAGATGGCGTCTCGTCCGAGGCCGAGATTCTCGCAGCCGAAAGCGGTATCGTCACCTGCACGTTCAAGAATCGTCTGGGCGTCCGGATCCTGCATCACCAGGCCGCTCCTGCCGCGTGCCGTACGTGAATCGATGCCGTCGATCAGCAGGCTGCCTTCCTGTTCGCCCTCATCATCGCCGCCGAGCACGCCGGCCAATCCAGCCATCAACGTACTTTTGCCGGCACCGGATGCGCCAAGCAGCAGTACGCGCTCCCCCGGCTTGATTTCAAAATCGACATGTCGCAACGCGAAATCCTTACGCGAAGCATGTCTCCATCCCCAGTCAACCGCCTTCACACCGGCTGCGACCACGGTTCCGACTTCATCCGTCGTCATCTATAGGTTCTCCAATCCGCGGTATCCCCGACCATATGAAGAGGGTTTGCGGCGTACGCGGCATGTACGTCGCAAACCCTCGCCCGTCTTGAGCGCGACGGCGCTCAGACCAGTTCCTGCATACGTCCGGATTCGAAGCGGTCAAGCACGCCGGTCTTCGCCAAAGCGAACTGCACCACCCACATGAAGGCACCTCCCATCACCGCGCCGGAAATCACGCAGCAGATGGTGAACGTGCTACCCTGCAACACGGTCCAGCCGGAATGGGTGAGCCAATCATAGCCGCCGTTGAACAGGCCGGTCAGCGCACCGGCCAGGGTGACGGAGGCAATGTTCCACTTCTTGTAGGCGAACACGGCGAAGCCGATTTCCGCACCGAGACCTTGGAACATGCCTATGATCAGGGAGCCTCCGATGCCGAACGGATTACCCATGAGCGCCTCGATAAGCGCTGCCACGGTCTCCGCGAAGAACGCGGCGCCAGGCTTGCGCACGATGATGGCCGCCAGAGGACCTGCGAACAGCCACATGAAGTTGAACAGACCGCCCAAGCCAGGTGTCAGACTGTCGAAAGCGCCGATCGGAACGGCGTAGATGATATCCCAAGCCCAGAAGATCACGCCGGACGCGACGGCGATGATGGCCGCCACGACGATATCGACCACGCGCCACTTGTTGGAGTGCTTCTTTACTGCGGAAGACTGAATGCCAGTCATGAATTGTGCCTTTCTATTCCATCAAGGCACGGGAAAAGAGAGACGTCCGTGCGCCGGCATTACCCGGTATACGTTCATACGGTCGAAGTGCGTTCGCTTCCTCTCAGCCTTAACGGCCCCCGTGTCTGTGACAGATACTACACAAGGCACACGATTTTCGCCACCGCCTTACCGTAGCGGGACACGCATCAGCGATTCCGCGAGTTGCCTGAAGGTCGCGCCGAGACCGTCGGTACGCAATGCGCCTTCTTCGGTCAGCACCGCAGGACGTCCCGCCTCACCGGTCTCGCGCAGTTCAGGTTCCAGCGGCAACTGTGCGAGCAATGGCACCTCGTATCCCAAATTCTGGGATAGCTGGAGGGAGACACGTTCGCCTCCGCCTTCTCCGAAGATCTTCAGCCGTTCGCCCTTATGCTCGAAATAGCTCATGTTTTCGACCACGCCCCGCACCTTCATCGGCACCTGCAGCGCCACCAGACCGGAGCGAACCGCAATGTCGGAGGCGGATGGCTGCGGAGTGGTGACTACCACGAGTTCGGCGTTCGGCAGGGCTTGCGCCACGGAAATCGCCATGTCTCCGGTGCCTGGCGCCAAGTCGAGCAGCAGCACGTCGGGCTCCCCCCACCACACGTCCGACAGGAATTGTTCCAGTGAACGCTGCAAGCGTGGGCCACGCCAGAGAATCGCACGGTCGGCTCCGGCGAACATGCCGATGGAGATCATCTTCACGCCCCAGGCGGTCACCGGCATAAGCATGCCGTTGAGGTTGGTGGGTTGCGTGTGCACGCCGAACAATCGCGGCAGCGAGAAGCCGTAGATGTCGGCGTCGATGGCCGCGGTGTCGTAGCCCAATGCGGCAAAGGTCGCGGCAAGGTTGGCGGTGACCGACGATTTGCCGACGCCTCCTTTGCCCGATGCGATAGCGAAGATACGGGTCTTGATGCCTGGCTTGTTGAACGGGTTCTGTTTGCGTTCCGCCTTGAGACCAGCCACCAGTTGGGTGAGCTTGTCATGGCTCATGGAACCGACCTCGATATGAGGCTGCAACGTGGCATCCGGATATGAGGCCACTGCACCATTGATCTGATTCGTGATGGTCTGCGAAAGCGGACAACCTTCCACGGTGAGTTCGACGGCGACGGTCACGTCGTATGTGTTGTCCTCCCCTGTGACCGGCGTCGCGTCGATGGAAGCGATCATGCCCAAGTCGGTTACGGAACGACCCAATTCCGGGTCGATCACCTTGCTGAGACGTTCGTAGATTTGCGCTTCGATCATGCGCTCGTCTGTCATGGTTCCTCCTTGTTGCCGCGTACCAGCCTAGCGGTCATGCATGCGGCATGCCAGAGCCTCGTAGGTTTTGCTCACGAGAACTGCATCACACCGTACCGCTGCTCAGCAGTTGTTTGAACTGGTCCTCATTGAGCATGGGAATGCCCAATTCCTCAGCTTTTGCGGCTTTGGATCCGGCATTCTCTCCGACCACCACCCAGTCGGTTTTCCTGCTGACCGAGCCGGCCGCCTTTCCGCCATGGGAGATAATGGCTTCTTTGGCGGAGTCGCGGGAGAAATCGACCAATGACCCGGTGACCACCACCGTTTTGCCTGCCAAGGTCTGCGGCAGATCGTTGGTTTCGGCCACCACACCCACGCCGGCGGTCTTCCATGCATCCAACACCGTGCCACGCCAGTTGCCCGGTTCGTGTGCGGCAGTGAACCATGTGACCACGGATTCGGCGATTTCCGGTCCGATACCGTCGATTGCCGAAAGTTCCTCGACGCTCGCGTGTTCGATTGCGTCGAGCGAGCCAAAGGCCGTGGCGATGGTGCGCGCGGTCGGCGGACCGAGGCGGCGGATCGACAGCGCCACGAGCACACGCCATAAATCCACGTGCCTCGCCTTTTCCATTTCGTCGAGCATCTTGCGCGTATTCTCAGCAGGGCGAACGTACACCGGCTGCACGCTGGTCACGCCGGTGCGCGACACCTTGGTATCCTCACGGATCACTACGGCGTCGGCCGGCACATTGTACTCTGGGTATTTCGAAACGGCGGCGCCGTTCACCTCCAGTTCGGCAAGTTTCTTGGCGGAGAGTTTCCTGGCCGAGGTCGGAGCGGTCCAGAATGCAGGCACCTGATGCCACAGTCCGGATCCTCCCACACGCTTGCGCGTCTTCTTGGTCTTGCCTGTATTGACGTCGACGGTTTCATGGATTTCGATGATCGGTGCCTCGCGCCATACGCGCACATCCTTCAGATCGGCGGCGGTCAGTGAGAACAGGCCCGCCTCGCTAGAGAGCACCGGCGTCTGCGCATCCGGCAACCGCAGTCCGGCAACCGGCTCGTAGGGTTCGGGCTCTTCGCCGGGTTGGACGAGTATTTCAGTGATCTCCGGCGCATACGTGTCAACGGAATCGGGGCGGTCCTCCTCCGGATTGGTCAGCGCGATCGCCGATTGATCACCCAAATGTTCGATATCGAACGCCTTGCGGGAAGCCAAGTTGATGATGCGCTCGGTCAACTGCGCAGGGCATGATTCCACATTCGGGCAGCGAATGTCCTTGTCGCCCTTTTTGGCCGGAGCCAGTTCGGCACCGCAGCTCGGGCAGTGCGTTGGCATGACGAACGCGTGCAGACTCTCCTCCCGCCCCTTGCGGCGCTCGAGCACCGGGCCCACGAGCTCGGGAATCACGTCACCGGCCTTGCGTACCACCACGGTGTCGCCAATGAGCACGCCCTTGCGCTCCACTTCGAAAGGATTATGCAACGTGGTACGTGACACGGTGGAACCGGCCACATATACGGGCTTCAGGATGGCGACCGGGGTTACGCGGCCGGTTCGGCCGACCTGCACGGTGATGTCGAGCAGATCGGTGTTGACCTCTTCCGGCGGGTATTTGTAGGCGATGGCCCAGCGCGGCGCACGTGAGGTGGCACCGAGCGCGCGCTGCAATCCAAGATCGTCGACCTTCACGACGATGCCGTCGAGCGCGTGTTCGATATCGCCGCGATGTTCGCCGTAGTAGTCGATCATGTCAAGAATATCAGTGAACGACGTGACTTCGCGATTATGCGGCGAAACCGGCACGCCCCACTTTTCATACAGCGCATATGCCTCGGATTGATGGTTGATCACGTCATGTCTGTCGGCACGTCCCGCGCCCCAGCGTAGTGAGCCGATGCCGTGCGCGTAGAAGCTCAGACGGCGCGTGGCGGTGATGCGCGGGTCCTTCTGTCTGAGGCTTCCGGCGGCGGCATTGCGCGGATTGGCGAATGGGGCTCGGCCGGCGTCCTCGTTCTCGCCGTTCAATGCGGCGAAGTCGTCCCAACGCATGAACACCTCGCCGCGGATTTCCACGAATTCGGGAATATCGACTTCCGGGCCGGCCAGATTCTGCGGAATGGTCGAAATCGTCCGCACGTTGAGCGTGATATCCTCGCCGGTCACGCCATCGCCTCGCGTCAGTCCCTGTTCGAGCACGCCGTTACGGTACACGAGATTCAATGCCAGACCGTCGATCTTGACTTCACAGGTCATCGGCAGCGGTTTGGATTCCGGCCAGTCGAGATCGCGGATCACACTGTCGTACCAGTCACGCAGCTCTTCGATGGAAAACACGTCATCGAGGCTCATCATGCGCGAAGGGTGACGTACGGAGGCAAAATCGTTGGAAAAGGTACCGCCTACGCGATGGGTCGGCGATTGCGGGGTGTCCAAGGACGGGAATTGCGATTCCAATGCCTGTAGGCAGCGAAGCCGCGCATCATAGGCCGCATCGGACGATATGGGGGCATCGTCGATATAGTAGGCGATCTGATCGGATTCCACCCAGGCCGCGACCTTCGCCCACAGCCGGGCCGCCGCTTCGGCACTCAGCGAAGAGACGTCAAGCCGGTCGAGTCGCATGGCATCGGCGTCAGTGGACTGCAATGCCGCAATCCACCGTTCGGAACCGGGGACCAGTCGGGAAGCGTCGCCGTCGGCATCCACCGTAATCTCGGGTTCGGCGGTGCCATCGACCGAAACGTCGAAATCCCAAGCAAGCTGTTCAGAATCGTCATGCTGTGTCATGAATGTTACTCTCCGCTAATTGTTGAGCGAACGCAGGAACTGCATCTGTACCACGTCGGCACCGTCGCGCTCGGCGTCATCCATGCGCGAGGCAGCCACGGACAGCGTGCGCGCAGGTACGAACATACCCTCATCCACACATACGCGCGCCGCCCTGCGTACCAGCGAGGCGACCTCGGTTTTCGGCCATACCGGCAGACCGGCCTGTTCCAACACCTGCATGGCTTCCGGCACGGTGGTCGGCACGGGAATGCATTGCGATTGCGCTCGTGCGATCAGTTCCCGCAGTTCGCCTTCCAACGAGCCGATGCGGCCCGAGGCGATGTCATCGCTCATAATATAGGCTGCCGCCGCGATGTCGAAACGATCGCACATCCATTCGGCATAGGCCAGCCGATAGTAGGCGAATGAGGCGTCGTCACGGTCCAAGGCCACATGCAAGGCGTTGAGGCAAGCCGCACGGGCCGGATCCCAATCCTCTTCGCGAGCCAGCTGGACGGCGAGTTTCAGATGCGACAACGGATAGGCGGGCGCGTACCGCACCATGGCGTTCAGATGAGGCAGTGCGGCCTTCGCGCCCTTGATCTGGGCAAGTATGTCGGCCAGTTCCATGTGGGCGTAGAACAGATTGTCGGGAATCAGCACGGTGCGCTCACCCTCGGTGGCGAACATGCGGTTGTAGATCACCCGTTCCGCATAGGAGTTGAAGTAGCGAGGCACGCCCGGATTGGACTCGAACAGCTGGTCCATGCGACGCAATGCCGCTTCGATCATCTCTACGGCCTGATCGATCTGGCCGCTGAACAGCAGATCACGGGCCTTCATGCGTTCGGCGTCAAGATCGTCGGCCAAAGTGAACGAGAAGTCCGGCGTATCGTTGCCGTCGATCAGCGCACTGGTCACCTGTGTGGCGAGTCCCGTCAGTTCCGGGTCGCCTATGGCGTTGATGATGTCCATCGCACGCTGTGCCTTGGCCACGGAGGGCATGCCATCGTCGGCGGCCAACTGGTGGAACTCCCCCACGGCGCGCTGCAGCAGATCGACGCGTTGGATCGACAGTCCGGATACGTCCCCGCAACCAAACAGTTCGGCGCTTTCCCTGCCGAATCTTTTGTCGGAAAGCTCCGGCTCTTCCTGCGATCCGGTCGGGGAGAATCGACTGTCGCGCAGGTCGAACGTGGCATCGACCGGTTTCAGCGCGCCCATGCCGTCCACATCCATTTCCGCATCGAACATGCGATACGTGGGCACGGGGTTGGCCAATCCGTCCGTACGCAGACGTTTCAGGAATTCTTCACGTGTGAAGGTGACCGTCACCAGATTGCGCACGGTCGGGTTCTTACGCAGCTGGCTCATCGGATCGTCATCATCGCCGTTGCCGTCGATATCCGCATCCGTGAAGGCGATCATGCCTGCGTCGCCGATGTCGCCCGTACCTTGCACATCATCCTCGCTGTCGGATTGCGGCATGCCGAAGGTCATGTCATCGAAGTCGATGTCCTTCATCAGGTCTTCGAACTGGTCATCGAGCGCCGCATCATGGTCATCGGAGGAAGAAGTCGAATCCGCGGAGGTTTCGGAAGGGCGTGTGGGAGCCGTCCTGGACGGATCCCCGTGGAAGTCGCCGTCCTTCGGAGCCGCCTTGGAACGCGATGGGCCCATTTCACCGGTACGGATGCGTTCGAAGGCGCTCAATGCTTCGCTCATCAGCTCGCTGATGGCGGAGTCCTGCTCGGCGACGGCTTCTTCCAGACCGATGGAGTCGATGTGCATCGATACACGTCGCACATGCGGATCGGCACCGAAGCTCAATGCCGCCATGAGCAGACCGATGCGCAGATTGTAGTCGGCGCTCATGCGGGCGCGCTCCGCATCCCCCAGTTTCACCCATGCATGATGTTCCGGGTCGTATCGGGTGGAAGGCATCATGGACACTCCGGCCGAAGTGAAGCCGATTGCCACGTTGCCGTCTTCGAGGCTGCAACGGAATTCCACGTCGAAACGGTATGGCAGGCGCAGGCTTCGCAGCAGACGCGCCATGGCTTGGCGATACACCCATTCCGAGCCGCCTTCAGTGAGACATGCTTCGCTCGGCGATTCATCCTTGGTGTCTTCGGCAATGTGTCGTCGGGTCTCGTCGGCGATGTCGACGAGTCTGGCGACGGCCTGGATGCCGCTATCCTGATGTGAATCGAGGATGGCCCCGAATTCATCGTCGGGTTTCAAAGCGATCAATGCTGGATTCTCCAGCAATGCCAGATCGATCTGCGCGGCTTCGGCACGAGTGACCGTATCTTCCGTGGGCGGGCATCCGATGCGCGCATTGCGTTCCAGCCAGGAGCTTACGGCGGCGAAACGGTTGAGATTGCCTTCGATGTTGAGCGCACGCAGGGCGGCACCGAACGGCAGGGTGGAATCCCATGCGAAGAAATAGCAGTTCGAATAGCTGGACGTATACAGGTGCAACGGTTCGGCACCATGTACCGCCTCCAGCATCTGGTTCTGCTCAAGCGCACCGGCCTCACGCATCAGATCGGCGAAATAGTCCTCCAGGCCGGAAGCGCGCATGCCATGTGAACGGGCGCTCATCGTATCGCGTATGGAACGTCGAATGGCCCCCATCGGGGCTTCGCGGTTGAGGCGGCGGAAGATGTTGCCCGAGCCGAAACCGATCAGCAGGCCATTCATCTGCGGCAGCATGTATGCGGCGAAGAATGCGATGGTCAGCGCATCGCGGAACTCCAGATCGTAACGCATCGCCTCCGGCAGTTTGGCACGTAGTTGTTCCAACGTGTACCGATTGCCGACCTTCAGCCATGAGGCGAGCCACATCATGCGCCCTCCTTCGGCTCGACCGACCACACCGCCCTGCGAAGCCTTCACCATTTTCGGCGGATTGGACGGCGCATGGCCGAAACGCATGCCGTCGGGCAGGGTCAGCTCCTCCTCTTTGACAAAGACGAACCGGGGCTCCATGCCCTGAACGTCCATGGACGGATCGGTTCCTGCGAATACACGCGCCTTGCTGTCGGCCAGAGCGATCTGCGCGAAATGGTCCTTATCGGTGAACAGGCCGATGGAGAACGCCTGTCCCCTGGTCTGAGGCAGCTGAGCCCAGCCCAGCCTCAATCGTCCGGGAACGCCTTCAAAACCGTCGAACACGCGCCTTTTGGTCAGAGGCCCCAATCGAACGGCATTGCGGGTCAGCTCGCCGACCACATCCTGCGGGGCGTTCAGGGCCGCGCTGAACGGATTGCCGAAGGTGGTATCGGACGCGCCGGCGTCAACGTGATCGCCCCGCAAACGTCCCAAGGTTTTGTGCACCCCGCGCATAAGGCGATCCAGCATATCCCGGTTCGCGCCCGGCTCATCCGCTGAAGGCGATGATGATGTGAGGTGAGACATGGTAGCCATTCTTTCAATCCAACCCGACATGCAGCCATTAGAATAATGACGTGATCTCTTCGAAGCAGCGTATTCAGACACGTCACCGCATGTGCGCAGCCATTCTATCCGCTCTTGCCATCATGGTGCTGATTGAGTGCGTGTTGTGCAACCTGCCGTTCTGGAGAACGCTTGCCGCCAGCGGTGATTCCGCCGCCGCAAGCAACACGTTGGGGCCGGGTCTGGAACGCACCGCCGACGGCATGCTCACCGTCACCGACCCCACGCAGGCCTATCTGCAAGTGGTCGCCGACGGTACGTCAGCCTACATACGCATCGATCCCGTATCGGGACGGACGATCGACAAAGCGCGCCAGGATGCCGAAAACAAGGGCACCGAACCACCGCTCACCACCATTCGGGTACGGCCGGACGCCGATCGGGTCGCCTGCACGATTCGCTCCGTGTCACTGTCCCTGCCCCGCTCGCTGTATGTGAAGGCGGAGGCCGGCAGAACGGTGCGCGTGCAGATTCTGGAACCGAAGGGTTCACGGATTCCGATTCAAGCCGTACGCGCCAATGTGCGCGCGCCTTTCGAAATCAGTCCGCTTCGTATCGGCCTTATGGTCATCGTGTTCGCCTTGCTGCTGCTATGGAGACCGAATTCGCGTCTGTGGAAGGTGCCGCTTGATACGTCCGCCGTTCGCCAGCGCACGGCCTTCGCCCTGCTCATGGCCATTCCCGCCATCATCACCATCTGGAACGTCGTATGGCAGATTCGTTCCGCCGTCCCCCTGCAGTTCCATGCCGACGGCATGTACACCTACGATTTCGACCAGTACGACCATATGGCGCAGGCGCTGCGCAACGGCCACACCTGGCTTGACCTGGAAGTGCCGGACGAGCTGCGCGACGCCGACAATCCGTACAGCGCCGAAACCCGGCAGCGTCTTCTTGACGACGGTGTCAGTCCGATCTATTGGGATTACGCCTACTATCAGGGTCATTGGTACTCCTATTTCGGCGTGCTTCCGGCAATCATGCTGTTCCTGCCGTTTCGTGCGATCACATCGCTATGGGTCGAGGGCGGGCTCATGTTGCCTTCCAGCGCGGCGGTGTTTCTGCTCATGTTCGGTTTTCTGGTGTTTGCCTGCCTGCTTACGGTGCGGCTGATCGAACGCATCCGCCCCGGTTCCTCCCTCGCGGCGGCCAGTCTGCTGTGCGTGTTCATGTTGTTGGCATCCAACAGCGTCTATCTGTGGTATCGCACGAATTTCTATTCGGTGCCGATCGCCGCCTCCCTGTTCCTGAGCACACTGGGGTTGTGGCTATGGTTGGGAGCCGCGAAGCCATTGCCTTCCGCATCCCATGACGACATGCCTGCGGTGGAGGATCCGCCGGCGTTGTCACTGCCGCACTTGGCGGCCGGCTCGGTATGCATCGCCGCGAACCTCGGCTGTCGGCCCACGTTCACGGTGGTGGCACTGCTGGCGTTCGCGATTTTCCGGCCGCAGATTCATGCCATCATCCGTCAATGCAAAGTGCGGCGTGACGGTGGATCCGTCAGCCACGGTACGGGCGTATTGCGGCTGCTACGCGCACCATTCGCCGTGCTGGTCCCCGCACTGGTCGTGGTCGTTCCACTGCTTGCCTACAATGTGGCACGATTCGGATCCGTCCTCGATTTCGGCAGCAGCTATCAGATGACCGTCACCGATATGACGAATTACCATCAGCCATTTGCCAACTTTCTGCTTACCTGCGGATATTATCTGTTTCTACCGTTACGATTCACCGATCAGTTCCCGTTCCTAGCGGTCTCTCCGACGCCTTTGCCATCGTGGGGCTTCACCGAGGCGATGCCCGGTGGCTTGTTCACAACGGTGCCGCTTGCCATCGCCGCACTCGCGCAGCCATTCCTGCGGCGTCGCATGCACCGATCTGGCCGAGCGAATATGTGGGGTATGCTGACGGCATGTTTGATTCTGGGACTGCTGACCATAGCGCTTGACTCGCGCCTCGGAGGTCTCGGATGGCGATACATCGCCGATTTCGGCTGGTTGTTCGCGTTGGCCGCCCTGCCGGCATGGCTGTTCGCGCTCGATTGTTCCCGTCCACGACTGAGATGGCTGATGCGCGCGGGTGTTCTCGCGCTGCTGATGTTCTCGATTACGATCACCGTGCTGTCGCTGTTCATGCCGGGGCGCGAGGATGAGTTGATTCGCGCCAACTCGGTATTGTTCCTTGAAGTACAGTCATGGTTCGCACTGCCCTGATTCGTTGCGCATATGCCATTTACAGCGAATATTCAGCCTATTCTCATGATTCAACGAGCGAATTTACCTGTTGTCTTTGAGGTACGGCGATAATAGTGGCGGATATCCCCCTTTCGCCTTGAGATGAATATCGTCGGAGTCATATGTTTATGAAAAAGCTCGCCATATTGCCGAACCACCCTCGGGCCAGACGCTGGTCCGCCGCACTCATCGCCTCCGCCATCGCGCTGGGCGCATGCCTGTTGAGCTACGACAATGTAGAGGCGCAGATACGTCAAAACCGTATCGAACGGCTCAACGCCCAAATAAAAAACGTATACACCGCCGACTATCAGGACATGGCCGACGACAATCTCAAGGCCGAGAAAAGCCAGGCCGCGGCCACGGAAGACGACATCTTCGTCAAAGAGAACCCTTACGGCACCAACACCACGTCGCTGTACGTGTATTTCACCACCGATGACGCCGTCTCCGTCAGCTATACCGTGCACGCGGACGGATATGCTGACTTCACACGCACCGCATATCAGGAATCGCAATACCAGCGCACGCACGAATTCCAACTGCTGGGACTCATACCCGGCAAGACCAACACCATCACCCTCACACTGACCAACGCAGACGGCGACGCACGCACGCATACGATCACCCATAGGGGCGCCTCACTGCTCGGCAACGAGGAAGTACAGCTCGAATCGACCAAGACCGCGGAAACCGGGGAGAATCTCGGTAATGGCCTGTATGCGATTCTCGGCAACGACAGCGACGAACAGGACTTCATGTTCTACTACGACACGAACGGCGTGCTGCGCGGCGAGATCCCCGTGCTCTACTACCGTTCGCACCGTCTGCTGTTCGATGACGACGGACTCATGTGGTTCTCCGCCTCCACCAAGCACATGGTCGGCATGAACCGGCTCGGCAAGCTGGAGAAAATCTACAATCTGGGATCCGACTACATCCTGCACCACGACTACGCCCTGGACGATGATGGCAACATCGTGATGCTCGCCACCGAGCTGAACCGCAGCGACAACGCCGTACAGGATCAGGTCATCAAACTCGACACCACCACCGGCGAAGTGACCGGCCTGCTCGATTTCGGCGAGATGTTCGCCGACTACAAGGCCTCCTCCACGCATGCGGGCACCGACGAATCGGATTCCAACGCGAAGAACCGCTGGGACTGGCTGCACTGCAATACCATCCAACTGCTGGAAGACGGCTCCGCCCTGTTCTCCGCACGAGAGACGTCGACCATCATCAAAGTGAACGACTTGGAATCGAAACCGACGCTCGCCCACATGATCGGCGAAGCATCCGTGTAGGCCGGTACCGACGAAGCCGACTCGTTCCTCACCAAATCCGGCTCGTTCCCCGACACCGGCGGACAGCATTCGATCACCTACGTAACCGATGATTCACTGCCGGACGGCCAGTACTATCTGTACATGTTCAACAACAACTTCGGCACCGCCCTGACCCGACCCGAGTTCGACTGGTCCGTGATCGACGGCATTTCGACGGAGTTCTCCTCCGACACGGCGCGCTCGCAGTACCGCAAGTATCTGGTCGATGAGAACGCCGGCACGTACAGTGAAGTGTCGTCGTTTGACGTGCCCTATTCGCCGTACGTCTCCTCCGCGCAGGAGCTCGACAACGGCAACATCCTCATCGATTCGGGCATGAAGGGCCTGTTCGGGCAATACTCGTCCGATGGCACGCTGCTGTCCGAGTTCAGGATGACGCTCAACACCAGCTATATCTACCGCGTCTACTCCTACGATTTCCAAGGTTTCTATTTCGCCTGACCACACCCACCGACGACTCACGCCGATTGAGGATGGTCACTATACAATGATTCCCATGGGATTCTTCGATACGCTCTTCGCCGCCAAACACGACACCCCCATCTCGACCGTGACCTTCACGCTCGACAACGCCGCACATACCTATGAGGACGGCAATATCGGCCTGGATGCCACAACGCTGACCATCACGCCCTCCGATAGGCGGGTGGCGGTGATCGGCCTGAATGGTTCCGGCAAGACCACGTTGCTGAAACTGCTTGACGGGGCATTGCCAGCCACCGCAGGCTCGGTCCGGATCACGGCCGACGGCACGGATTACGATCCATCCGTAAAGCGTGACCTGAAGCGTGTCGAGGATTGTATCGGACGCGTACGCCGCGAGGAGATTCCGAACGGCTATTACCAGGCCTCCTCGATACGCGAGGCGATCGACCAGCCGTTGAAAAAACATAAGGTTCCGGAAAGCGAACGTCAGGCGATCATCGGCAATCTGTTCGCTCATTTCGACCTGGCATCGGTCGCGAAGGAACCCGCTTCCGCCTTGGATGGCGAGAAACGGCATCTGCTGGCGATCGCTTCCGCGCTGAGCTTCTCCCCTGCCGCAATCGTAGCCGATGAACCGACCAAGGGATTGGATGAGGTCGCTTCGGCCAACGTGGCCAAGGCGCTGTTCAGCTATGACAGGCAGGTGATCTTCGCCACGCACGACACGGCACTCATCACCCGCCCCGAATATGCCATAGACCGTACGCTCGTGGTCGACGAGCACAACGTGGTCTTCGATGGCACGCCCCATGACGCCGTCGCCTTCTACACCGACCTCATCCGAGCCAAGTATGAGGCATCCAGATTCCCTCAATCTGCCGACGCTGACGGCCGCTCAGCGTCGGCAGATTGAGAAGGACTAGCCGATCAGTTCGTTGACGGTGTCAAGCACGATTTGAACGTTACGCCGAAAATCCTCCGGCTCCGGCAGCAGGGAAATCGCCAGATAGCCGTTTGACGTCATGTCGAAGAAGTAACCGGGCTGTCCGGAAACGCCATGCCGCTCGATCATGGCAAGCACCAGCTCGTTTTCGTCAAGCACGCTTGGCACGCGCAGAAGCACATTCCAGCCGCCTTCCGCCCGCAGCACGCTGACCAGACCATTCGGGTCCGTCTTCAGCATGGCGTGCAATGTCTGGAGATTGCTGCGCACACGCGCCCGTACACGTGTGGTTTGCTCCGGTGCGGCCTGAAGCATCGACGGAATCCGTTGGGCGATGATCTCACTCATCGGCAGATAGTCGTCGGCGATCACGTCCAGCCTGCGTTTGGCCTCGGCCACGTCCTCGACGGGTCCGGAGACCTGGATCCAACCGACTTTGGCGTGCGGCGCGGCGAGCATCTTCGAAAACCCGTCCAGCGCGAACGTAAGCACGCCATGCTCACCCGCCAATCGTGCGTTGCCTTCGAACGGTTCGAGATCGTAATCATAGAACACTTCGTCGGCGATGATGGCCACCCCATGCTCACGGCACAGTTGCACTATCGCCTCGCGTTCCGGCGTCTTGACATACGAGCCGGTGGGATTGTTGGGGTTGATGAGTATCAGCGCACGGATACGTCCACCATGTTCACCTTCCAATGCCTCGCGGAGCTCGGCGACATCGATGTACCAGGAGCCGTCGAATCGTTGCTGGTATTCAATCGTATCGACGCATTCGAGACGTGCGATGGATTCGATGAGCGGATAGCCCGGCTTCGGCGCGAGCACGGCATCGCCGGCATCGCATAGCAGCTTGATCAGCCAGGAATACGCTTCCGACGTGGAGCTCAGGATATAGAGGTCATCCGCTTCGCAGCGTCCGTTCCCCCGCCCATTAAGGAACGTCGCCAATGCCTCGCGCGCATACCGTTGTCCTTTCGGTTCGGCGGAATAGACCTCCGGCACCGATGCCGGGGCAAGACCATGTCGGGTCGGATTGGAATCGTTCAGTTTGCCGAGGGTCACGCCTTGGCGTTTGGCCGCGGCCTCCTCCACCGCGATCGGATTGGGCTCACTGATATCGACTCGAGAAGAAAAACGCATGACTCCACCCTACTCCCCGGACGTACGGAAAAGGCCGCCTGACGAATCAGACGGCCTTGAACGATCGATGCTACGGAATCACTTCATCTTGGTGCTTGCATAGTACGCAGCGCCGATGATGCCGGCCTCGTTGTGCAGCTTGGCCGCGACGATCGGGGTCTTGATGTCGATGTACGGCAGGAACTTCTCGGACACGCGGGACACACCGCCGCCGACGACGAACAGCTGCGGATCCAGATAGAACTCCATGAGGGAGTAGTACTTGGTCAGACGCTTGGCCCACTTCTTGTAGCCCATGTCGAGCTTCTCACGGACGGATGAGGCGGCGTACTTCTCGGCATCGCCCTTGCCCTTGAGCAGTTCCAGATGGCCGAGCTCCGTGTTCGGGATGAGTTCACCGTTGAAAATCAGGGCGGTGCCGATGCCGGTACCCAAAGTGGTGGCCACGACCAGACCGTTCTGCCCCTTGGCGGCGCCGAACTGCTGCTCGGCAAGGCCCGCGGCGTCGGCGTCGTTCACCACGGTGACCGGACGACCGCATGCCTCGGAGAATACCTCGGTGACGTCCACGCCAACCCAAGACTGATCCAGATTGGCCATGTAGCCGAGCTTCTCTCCCACATGAATCGGAGCCGGGAAAGCGATGCCGACCGGAGCGGTCTCCGGAACCTCAAAATGCTCGAGCTGCTGGCGAACGATTTCACCGACGGCCTTCGGAGTGGACACCTCCGGAGTAAGAATCTTCAGACGAGGCTCAGCAAATTCGCCCTTCTCCAAGTTAACCGGGGCAGCCTTAATGCCGGAGCCGCCGATGTCAACGCCGAAGGCTTGTGCAGTCTCAATCATCTCTGACCTCTCTATGCAGGTAATGGTGGGTGTAATCGAACCGGTATCCGCCATAGTAACTCGTGCCATACCCACTACACGCGCGGAACGCACAAATAGTGAATACGATTGCATGATTTGCCATACTTAACCGACTCAACATTCCGCTCCCCCGAGATAGATAACGATTGCGCCCCCGACCGGCCGCCTGAAACCGTAACCGGACCTCACCTATATCCATACCGGCGCGTATATATGGTTCCGCAAGTTTCAGGGAAGGTGAAAACCCTTACTGGCGGTAACGGTGAAACCGATGACCATAACGGCCCACCACCGAAGCCCGCGACCCGCGAATGCGGCTGATCCGGTGAGAATCCGGGGCCAACGGTCAAAGTCCGGATGGAAGAAACGGAGCTCACCATGAGTGTATCTTCGCATAGCACGCAGCAGTCCAACAACCAGTCCCGACCGGACAACGAGCATTCCACGGGAGTGGCCGACTCCGGTCGCTGGTCCACCAAACGCATCGCCATGTACGCGTTGTTCGTGGCATTGGCCATGGCCGTCAGTCTCATAGAATTCCCGATCATCCCGGGCGTGCAGTGGCTCAAGTACGATCCGTCGGGCATCGTCTGCCTCGTGGCGGGCTTCGCATTCGGCCCTTCGGCGGCCGTGATCGTGAGCGTACTCGGCTTCGTCCCTCATCTGTTTACCAATCCGTGGGGTACGCTGATGGCGGTGCTCGTGGCGTTGGCGCTATCGGTGCCGGCCTCGCTCATCTACCGCAGGAACAAGACCCGCAAAGGCGCGTTGCTCGGCATCGTCGTCGGCGCGATCATCGCGCTCGCGGCGGCGATCGTAGGTAACATCATCGTCACGCCGTTCTATGCGCACATGACCACCGCGCAGGTCGTGGCACTGATCATTCCGGCACTCCTGCCGTTCAACGCATTGAAGTTCACGATCCACGGCGTAGTCACTTTCCTGGTCTACAAGCCGATCTCCAACCTGCTGAACCATTGATGTCGAACACTCCCGTCATCGAGCTGCATGACGTTCGCTTCAGCTATGACCACGGCGCCACCTGGGCGTTGGATGGCATCGACCTGACCATCCTGCAAGGCGAACGCATCTGTCTGACCGGCGCGAACGGTTCCGGCAAATCCACGTTGTCCCGTGTGATCGCCGGGCTGGTCGCGCCCGATTCGGGAACCGTCACGCTGCTCGGCAATGTCGCCTTCGATGATTCCGGCGCCCATGCCGACGCATACCGCACGGCCCGTCATGGCATCGGCGCCGTCTTCCAGCATCCGGAAGATCAGATCGTCACCACGATCACCGAGGATGATATCGCCTTCGGTCCGGAGAATCTTGCAATCGCACATGATGATATCGGGACCAGGATCACCGCTTCTCTGAAAGCCGTCGGCATGCAGAACTACCGCAAGGCCGATCCGACCAGGCTGAGTGGCGGCCAACAACAACGCGTCGCGATTGCAGGCATGCTCGCCATGGATTCGCAAGTGCTGGTATTGGACGAGCCGACCGCCATGCTCGACCCGCAGGCACGCGCCGACATCATGCGGGTGCTCGACGATCTGCAGGAACGCGGCACCACCATCATCCTGGTCACGCATCACATGGACGAGCTCGTGCACGCCGATCGTGTGGTCCGGCTGGAGCGGGGACGCGTGACGGACACCGGTTCCAAGGAAAACCGTCCTACGTCCCCGTCGCATTCGACCGGCACTCTCCGACGGATTGGGAATCCGGCCGAAAGCGCTTCGTCGCAATCCGCTCCCATCATCAAGGTACGTGATCTCGCCTATCGTTATCCGAACGCCGACTCATCCGTCTTCGAGCATCTTTCGCTGACCATCAACCGGGGCGAGACGATAGCGCTTATGGGGCGCAACGGTGCAGGCAAAACCACCCTGGCCCGCATGCTTTGCGCATTGGAGACCCCACAATCCGGCTCCATCATCATCGACGGCATCACCGTTGCGCAAGCCGTCGGCTCCGGCGCATCGAAGCCGCTCAACCGCAAAGCCCGCGAAAAGCTCCGTGCCACCGTTGGCTTCGTCATGCAGCATCCGGAACGGCAGCTATTCGCCGAAACCGTCGCCGATGACATCGCCTACGGCCCACGCAATCAGCACCTGAGCGAGGCACAGGTTCAGGAGCGGGTCGAGCAGTCCCTGCGGCTCTTGCATATCGAACATCTGAAGGATCGCTCCCCGTTCGATCTGTCCGGAGGCCAGCAGCGTCTCGTGGCCATCGCCGGTGTGATCGCCCGCAATCCACGCATACTCATCATGGACGAGCCAACCGCCGGACTCGACGAACAGGCGACCGTACGCGTGCACGAACTCATCCGCACGTTGCACGACGATGGCGTGACCACGCTCATCATCTCGCATTCGCAAGCGGAGGTCGACGCCATCGCCGATCGCACCATCACGCTTGAACCACAAGCGTCATCGACGACGCGGTCTGATGACGGCGAGCAGAATCCGTCCGCGGCCGCACCCATGAAATCGGGGCGGAGCGACGGCCGCAAGCCGTCCTTCATCGACGGTCTCGACCCACGTGTGAAGATGATATCCGCACTCGCACTGATGTTCTCCGCCTTCGCCATCAACTCCGGCCGGCAGTTGCTACTGTCCGCAATCTTCACCGGCATGATTATCGGCGCCGCCCGACTCAATCCATGGCGATTGCTCAGATCCGTGCACATGTTCCTGATGTTGTTTGCATGCTGTGGCCTGCTCAATGTCTTCTTCGTACGTTCCGGTACGACTGTAGCTCAGCTGGGACCGATCCCGATCACCGACGACGGCATCACCATCGCGCTGTTGTACGCCTGCCGGTTCGCCGTAGTCATCGTGCTGGGAGCGACATTCCTGAACACGACCACACCGACGGCAATTACCGACGCCTTCGAATCGTTACTGTCGCCTTGGAAGCGTTTCGGTATGCATACGCAGGAGACTGCGCTCGTCATGAGCCTGGCTCTACGCTTCCTGCCGACGCTCGGCACCGAGGCGAAATCCATTGTCGACGCTCAGGCGGCGCGTGGCGGCGTCATAGAGACCGGTTCGCCCGCACAACGCATCAAGGCGATGACGGCCATCATCATACCGGTGTTCGCGGGCACGATCCGGCACGCCGACAATCTGAGTCTCGCTCTTGATGCACGCTGCTATGAGGAAGGCGTGGAACGCACTCACTGGCGCGTCATGCGCGTCACCGCACGTGACATCGCTGCGGCCGCCGCAGTCATCGCCTATCTTGCGGCGTTGATCGCCTTGCCGGCGTTATGCTAGTGATTGTTCCGTCTGCGGTATCGCGACGATTAAGGAGCAGTGATGACGATGAAGTCAGGAATATCGAAGATTATCGAGCCGTTCGCCCTGGCTCACGTACGTCTGATTGTTGGAGATGCCAAGGGAACCGTATTGCCCGATATGACGGTTCTGGTCGGTGCGCATGGCCGGATCGAACGGGTCTCGCCAAGCTTCGACACCCCCGTTCCGGACGAATACCATTATCTTGACGGTACCGGAAAATATGCGATGCCAGGCCTGATTAACGCGCATACGCACCTGTTCTCGCAAGGACGCCCGTTGAATCCGAAGATGGCCACGCCGAAAAACCAGCGCATCATCGCGGCCATGGTGCATTCGCCGTTCGGCAGACCATATGTCAACGCCATGGCGAAGGCGAGCATACATACGCTGCTGGAGTCGGGCGTCACTACGATCCGTACGCTGGGCGATATCGGTTATGAGGCCGTGACGTTGCGCGATGAGATCGCCGCAAACGAAATGGTAGGCCCTCGTGTTCTGGCATCGGGACCGTTGCTGGCGATTCCCGACGGCCATGGCGCTCCCCTGATCGCGTTGGAAAGCGAAACCCCGCAAGAGGCACGTCTGCATACGCGCATGAACATCGAACATGGCGTCAATGCCATCAAGATCGCCGCAACCGGTGGCGTCACCGACTCCCAGGTGCTCGGAGAGGCCGGTTCCCCTCAGATGACCATCGAACAGATGCGCGCCATCTGCGACGAGGCCCACAACGCAGGCATCATCGTCGCCGCGCATGCGCAAGGCGCGGAGGGGGTTCGCAGAGCGTTGCAGGCTGGCGTGGATACCATCGAACATGGCAGCCGCCTTGATGATGAACTGATCGAACTGTTCACGCACAATCCGAATGCGTTGCGCGGCCATTCCGCACTGGTGCCGACGCTTTCCGCAGGATTCCCGCTGTGCGCATTCAGCCGCGACGTAACCGGCATCACCGAGATTCAGGCCGAGAATTCGAAACTCGTGGTCGACGGCATGATCGCCGGCGCCCGGGCCGCACATGACGCGGGCATTCCGGTCGGCGTCGGCACCGACACCGCCATGACTTTCGTAACGCAATACAATACGTGGCGCGAACTGGCGCTACTGGTGAAATTCGCCGGATTCACACCGGCCGAGGCCATCCATGCGGCCACCACCGTGAATGCACGGATTCTCAACGTGTGCGCATCCACCGGTTCATTGGAGGATGGCAAGGTCGCCGACATGGTGGTGCTGGATGCCAATCCGCTGGAGTCTCTCGCCGCACTTGCCCGTCCGGCGCTGGTGATCGCCGCCGGTCATCCCGTATGGCATCCGCATGCCAAGCGGTTCGATGACATCGACCGCCTGCTTGATGAGGCGATGGAACGTACATGATATGCAGGGTTTTACCGACCTCACGCTATGGTAGAGCGAGCGTTATCGAAAGACTTTGATGCCACGGACAGCACGCGGAAAGTTACCCAGAGAAAGCGAAACATATATGGCACTTACCAAAAAGCAGATCAAGCAGTTGCGAGGCATGGCCAACAAGCTCAACCCGATCGTTCAGGTCGGCAAGAATGATTTGAGCGAGAACGCCATCAAGCAGGCGGATGACATCATCGAACGACGCGAGCTCATCAAGGGCTCCGTGCTCGACGGTTCCGGTCTGACCGCAAAGGAGGCCGGCGAAGGCTTGGCCGAGCAGCTCGATGCGGAGCTTGTGCAGGTAATCGGCAACCGGTTCGTGATCTACCGCCGTTCCCAACGCGATGACGTGGAGCATATCCGGCTCGTTCGCGAGTAAGCGACTTCCCCTGATGGAGATCCGCGGGAAGGAAACTCCTGAGAAGACAAAGGTGGGTTGGCATCCGGGAATGGATGCCAACCCACCTTTACAATGAAAACAAACAATCGAAAGTCAGCGGGTCCTGCACCGCAGCGGCGTCAGCGCCCCCGATCCCATTCGGGCTTCCACGTGTACTGCATGTCGTAGGCGCTGGACCAGAACATGTACTCGTTTTCGACACCGGTTACGAAAATGTCGATTAGTTCCCGTTTGCGTTTTTCGGACAGTCCTTCGGCCAACCGTTCGATATGTTCGATCAACCATGCGGAGCCTTCCCAGAACTCCTCGGTCTTATACATGTCGACCCAGCTCTTGTAAGGGTTGGCGTCCAGCGTGTCCGCGAATTCACGGGCGAGACGCTGGCCATAGTCGGCATATACCCACGCACACGGCAGCACGGCCACAAGAATGTCGACCAATTCCTTGCCATAGGCGATGGAAAGAATGTTCGACGTGTATGCGCGTGCGAATGCGGATTGCCGCGCGCCAGCCATCTCCTCCTCACTCACGCCGTAGCCGGCCATATACTTGCGATGTACGTTGGTCTCCACGTTGAAGATCGCGCTTTGCACGCCGACCATGAACTGCATAACCTCGGTATCGTCGGTCTTGGTCAGGGCCAACGCGTGCACCTTGGCGTAATCGGAGAGATAGCGGTAATCCTGCAGCAAATAGAAGGCGAACTTCTCACGTTGCAGCGTACCCTCGCCAAGCTCACGCAGGAATGGCTGACGGTAGCCTTGCTCCCATACCAGATCGGCCGCCTCGCGCATGCGCTGCGCGAATGGGGGAAGATTGTCGAGCCGAACACCACGTACCGGATCATATGATTTGTTGATTGCAGACATCATATCGCTCAAAGATATGCCTCCCTACGCTGGTATTAACCATCAGGTTCAAAGGGTCAGGCCTTACGCCTATCTCAACCCGGTTGTACGGGTTCCCCTGCATTACGCCGTTCATTATGGCAATACCGGCAGACACCCCATCTCGCTCCCGTGACGTGCCGCCGAACGCGGAACGTCGCCTCCTATGTCAGCTCAGCAGATCAAGCAGATCGTCCTTGGTGAGCGAGCCGACGCCGCCCGAAGCGCCACCGTCGGTGAATTGCCGTGCCAACCGGCTCTTGTCCCGCTGTAACTTCAGCATGCGCTCCTCAATGGTGTCTTTCGCCACAATCCGGTACACGTTCACGTCCTGTGTCTGCCCGATGCGGTGTGCGCGGTCAGTGGCTTGGTTTTGCGCAGCCTCATTCCACCAAGGATCGGCATGAATCACCACGGATGCACCGACCAAGTTCAGGCCGGTATTGCCGGCTTTGAGCGAGATCAGGAACACAGGCGCATCATCGCCATTGAACTCATCCACCAACTCCACGCGCTTCCTCTTCGGCGTCTCACCGGTAATCGCATGGAACGCAACGCCGTGTTCGGCGAGTCGCACGCCAATCAGGTCAAGAAACGACGTGAACTGCGAGAAGATGAGCACCTTCTTGCCCTCATCCATGCAGTTGGCCACCAAATCGTCAATGGCTTCAAGCTTGGCCGAGCCGTTTTTCGCGTCCGCATACACCAACCGAGGATCGCAGCAAAGCTCGCGCAGCAACGTGAATCCCGCAAGAATGCGAATCCTGCTCGTGTTGAAATCGGCATCCCGTGTTTTGGTGAGTGCGGCGCGCAGCCGCTGTTCGTGCGCCGCATACAGTTTGCGCTGCTCCCCCACCAGCTTCACGGTCACGACGTTCTCGAACTTGTCGGGCAGATCGGTAAGCACGTCCTTTTTCAACCGTCGTTTGATGAACAGGCCGACCAACGCCCGCAACTTGTCAGCCATGACGGACTGTTCCGGACCGGGCGCCAGAATCGGCTGCTCGTACCGTTCGCGGAATCGCGTATAAGTGCCCAGCAGCCCCGGCATAAGAAAATCGAAGATGCTCCACAGTTCGCTCAGACGGTTCTCGATTGGCGTACCGGTCAATGCGAAGCGATGCGCGGCGTTCACCTGCTTGACCACTTTCGCCACCTTGGTGGCGTGGTTCTTGATGTATTGCGCCTCGTCGAGCACCATGCATGCGAACCTGCAGCCGGCGTATTCGTCGATATCGCGACGCAACAAATCGTAGGATGTAATGAGTATGTCCGGACCGTCCTCGCTTTCGGAGGATGCCTCGGAAACGGAGGATGACGAGGACTCCGATTCCGCCATTGCCCGTAGCCGCCGCAGCACGTTGCGGCGTTCCGTCTTGGTGCCGGCCACGACCTCCACGGTAAGATCGGCAGTGAATTTCTCGCATTCCGCGGCCCAGTTGTAGACGAGCGATGCCGGGCAGACGATGAGCGTCGGGCCATTCCCCTTACGCGCCTCGACAAGGGCAAGCAGTTGCACGGATTTGCCCAGGCCCATCTCATCGGCGAGAATGCCACCGAATCCCTTGTCCCATAATGTGGAAAGCCAGCGGAATCCCTCCGCCTGATATGGCCGCAGCACGTTGCGCAACGCTTGCGGTACCTCATAGCGACTCGGATCGATGATCTTCACATCGTTGACATACGAGGTGAAGGATACGTTTTTGCGTTCATCCGGCACCTGTGCGTCCAATAGAAACGCCTGATAGCCCGGAATGGCGATGGTTCCGCCGTCAAGTTGCGTTCCGGTCAGGTCAAGATCCGAGGCAATACGATCGAGTTCACCCAAATCGGCATCCCGCAGATCCACGAAGGTGCCGTCGTGCAGCCGATGGTAGCGACGTCTGCGCCGATAACTGTCAAGCAGTGCACCGACCTCGTTCATCGGTACTTCGTCGGCGATCGGCGAAATCTCGACAAGGTTCGATTCGACCGACAACCCGACTTTGACGCTCGGCTTCGACGGAGACATCAAGCCGTCGAAGGCGGCAGTGGAGAACACCTGACCCATCGATTTGAGAATCTCCACACCTTCGGTGATCAGCAGCAGAATGGCGTCTTCATCCTCTTCCCTGACACGCGCCGGATCGGTGGCGCTCCATGTCGGAAACAGCTGACGCGCCACTTGCACAGCGAGCGTCTCACATTCCTGATCGCGCTTGACCAGCGAAGCCTTGGATGTGGAATCGGGGTTGACGACGCCACGCAACTCCTTGGCTGCGGGGACCAGCTGAAATACGAAGTCCCTATATCGTGCCACGACTTCACAGGTCACTCCGTACAGGTCACGGTCCAGATAATATTCAATCCGGCATTCCGCACCGATCGCATAGGCGGCTTCCTGCGGCACATGCAAGCCGATGCCGGCGTCGGCGAGCGCGGGAAGTATGGTGCGTGCGAACATGGGCCAGTCCTCTTCGGCGATGAATACGCCGTCAGGATCGCCTACGCATAGTGAGGAGAGCGGGCCGAATGCCGGTTCCATTGCGGCGGAGCAACGGTAGAGTGCGGTATCTGCGTAGCCATTGGTCTGGGCGCAGATCATATAACGGCTGTGTTGGCCCGTTACCGTGCCCATGATCACCTTGTCGGCGATGATGCGTATGCCGCGATCTTCACCGTGACGTTCGTACGATACGTTGAAGCCGAATGCCGGATTTCCTTCGATGATGTTGAGTTCGCCGGCATGGCTCAGTCCGGAGGCGACCATGATGGACGTGGGCTTGCGTTGCGCCGGCCCGGCGATGTCGTCAGTCTCCATGGCATGCGTGTTCTCCGATGCCTCTCCGTTTGGGAGGGGTAATGGCAATGCGTCATGCAGGTCGAGCAGGTCACAGACCTCCCAATCGGTGAGGAGCAGGTCTCTTTGCACGGTTACGGCATCACCGTAGGAGTATCGGTTTTGCATCTGTGAGATGGCACGTGTAGCGAGTACTCGGTTGAGCGATGTCAGGACGCTTTGCGAGAACCGGTCGAGCATATCCGGCGTATGGGTGAAGGCCAGCTTACGCCCATATGATTCATAGGCTCCCGTTCGCATGTTGGATACGAATCTCGAGATGTTTTTCAGAACGTACGAAGTGTTGCCGTGGCCGATGCGCAGGCTCAGCGACCAGGTCGTTCCTTCGGTGAGCGTGATCGTCGGTTCAAGATGCACGCTGCCCGGCAGCACGATGGCCGGGCCATCGTTGTGGGAGCCGCCCGCTTTGCCATGGTGGTCGGGCGCCAGCCATCCTTGTTCTTCGCCCAATCGCCGTTTCGCATTGGCGATGCGTTTAAGCAGGCTGAGCTGGGAGTCCTTGTTCGACGTATGCCGTTCGGCATCGATTCGCCTCATGTAGTCGGCGATGTATCGTGGGGTGGCATTGCCCGGCTGGTAGCCGTGGAAACGTTCCGGGGTTTGCACGAACAGCATGATCATTGCGGCGAGGTGCTTGCACATGCCGGTATAGCGGGATCCGGTTCCGGCGGAACGTCCGTCGGCGCTTCGACGGAATCTCCGGCCGAAGCCGTGCGGGCTTTGGTAGGCGTCGGCATCATCGTTGCCGTCGTCCACGTGACCGAATGCGGGTTCCCTGCCGAAATCGTCGTAATCGGCATCCTCGTAATCGTAGATTTCGTCGTCATCGGAGAAACTACGATAGCCGAAGCTGTCGCGGTATCCTCTGTCGTGAGCGGAATCGGCGCCTGCGAAGGCAGGGCAGCTGCAGTAGCGAGCGAGCAGCAGCTGGTCGCCCATATCGACGGTGGCTTGCACCGTGTAGTTGCTGGAAGGCGAAGTGGTGCCGCGTACGGAGGCGCTCAGTGTGATACGGTCCGTTTCAGGGTCGTTCAGACAGTACAGATCCCGCATCTTGGCGCGCCATTGGTTGGTGATGCCGCGGGCACGCTGAAGCACCGCCGTGTTGCATTCGCTATGCAGTTCGTCGGAAAACCACGTGAGTTTGCCTGGCACTTTTCGCCTTTCGCCTCGCTCTGCCATTATGTTGTCGACGGTGCCGCCGTTATCTGGAGCGCTTGGTCAGCGGCTCCCATGGGTCAAGTTCCACCGGCTCCGCGGTAAGCAGCGAACGGGTGGCTTCATCGAGGTATTCCTTACGGATGATGATCTCAGTCACATAGCGGTCGAACCATGCGTCGGACGCCACGTAGTATCCGTCGTCGCCGTTGTCTTTGCCCCAGCTGTTTTCGACCTTCCAACGGTTCGGTCTGCCGTCGCCGTCAAGGTTCACGCCGGTGAAGGTCATGGCGTGGTTGCTCGGAGAATCGCCGTATTCAAGGCCTTGCGCCTTATCGAAGGTGAATTCGGTGCCGAACAGTTGGTCCACGCGCACACTGTCGCGGTCGAAGTATCCCGCGGAACGCAGGGAGAACTGCGTGCAGTCGCAGGCGAACCAGATCGGATGCCCGGCGCTGATCTGATCGATGGCCGCCCTCTTGAACGCGTCGAGCGGCACGTTGATGAATTCCATGTCGCCCGCCTCAGCGACGTTCGCGGTGAAACGGATGCGGTAGCGCGTATTGAATGGGCGGGATTCCATCGGAACGTTGCATAGGGTGACCAGGTCGTTCACGTCGAGCGGCACGTACTTCCTATAGAATTCGACCGGAGTGATGCCGAACTCGCGAATCTGCCTGCGCTCGTCCTTGCCGGATTTCGGTTTGTCAGCCTTCTTGTCGGAACCTATCCCGTCGGAACCGGCGTCCTTCTTGTCGTCGTCACTGGTGCGCACCAGAAAATCGAATGTCTCCGGCGGCTCGCCCAACGCAATCGCGCACATGCGGTATACGGTCGACATGTCCTCGTTTTTCAGCGTACGAAGCTCGTCGATCGGCGTACCGGCCGCATGCCTATCACGCAGATCGGCCGCGAACTCACGCAGCTTGGAGTTGAGATACTGTTTGAAGGCATCGGAATCCTTGGAATTCGCGGACTCCGGGTATGCGCTCTTCGGAACGAGCCCGTACTTGTTCACCAAGGCGGCAAACATTTGCCACCAGCCGCCATCATCGGCCGGACCATCGTTGATCTCTTGAAAGATACGGCTATCGGTCGGCTCATCGAGTGTGGCGAGCACGTTTTCCAGATACGTGTTGGATTTCTCCATCGCATCCCAGAAGAACAGGTATGTTTCCGAGAATTCGAAGTCGTCGAGGTTCCACGTATGCATGAGCTCGTAGCGCAGCGTGTTGAGCGAGGCGAACATCCAGCAACGGCCGGAACGACGCTGGTTGGTGATTGACCCCTGTTTCAGCTCGATGGAAAAGTCACGCGGCAGCGAGCGCTGTCCCTTGTAGTCGGTGGCCGCTTCGAGTACGCCGGCGGAGACGGCCGCATTGGCGGCCACGAGGTTGGCCCGATCGGAGTTGAAGTCTTCGGCGTACCGTTTGAGCAGTTGTCTGCCGATTGCCTTTTCGTTGGTGTCATTGGATTCGATCATGCCGTTGATTGTCGTCGTATGCCCCGACTTGCGGCGGACGGCGGCCACATGAATGTGACCTTCGCACCTGTAGTCGTCGGAGGAGCTCAGGATTCTCCGCTGGTAGGCAGTCGCGGAACGTGCCACGGAATTTCAGGTCATGCCAGACTGCGGGGTCTGCGGTCATCGATTTTCGCTTTCGATTCGTTCGATGGCGCATTCCAGATCGCGCAATCGGCAGCGTAGCTCTGATTCCACGTCGACGCCATTGCGCTGGGCGTCACGCAGTATCGCGATGATCCGATCGGCGTACTGGTGGTCGTGGCCGGTATCGGACGGCTGCGACTCGACGGTGTATGCCTGTTCGAGTTGGGCCCGGTTCGCTGATTTGGCGACGCGTGAAACGACTTTGGCGGCTCTTGGCAGTGCGCCTTGGGCGTGTGAGATACCTTCGAGCACCGACTTGCGTTGCTTCTCCTTCTGTTTCATCCTCTCCCATAATTGCAGCGTCTCTTCAGCGGACTTCGGAGCATCCGATTCCGTTGCAACCGCATCATCGGGCATGAATACGTGCGGATGGCGGGTGATGAGCTTGTCGACCAAGCGGTCGCATACCTCATCGATGCCGAATGGATCGGTCTCGTCATGCGCGCACACCTGTGCCTGGAACACGGATTGCAGGAGCATATCGCCCAGTTCCTCGCGCATGTTCTCGCGGTCGTCGGTTTCGACCGCGTCGATGTACTCATAGGTTTCCTCGAGCAGAGGTTTGAGCAGGGATCGGTTCGTCTGCGAACCGTCCCACGGGCAGCCGCCCGGCTCGTGCAGTATTCGCACCACGGCCTTGACACGATCCAAGGCGGAGACCGCTTCGATTACCGGATTCAGCTTTGAGCAATACTCGAATCCTTCGGGAAGTTCGTACGCGTCACATGCAGCTTGAGTCATAACGCCGATTCTTGCCGCACGTCCCGACCGAATCATCACTGCCGCCGCTTTCATGCCGATGCGTGCCTTCATGCGGAATCAGTCTACGATGACTTCAGGGACCATGAGATGAGAAAGAGGAACCCGTGCGTTACCACAATGCAGTAATACGTCGTCTGATTGCCGTGAGCATGGCTTGTCTGCTGTCGATCGGCTTCGCCGCAGGCTATCATGCCGACTACTCCATGGCCGCAGAGGCTACCGATGATACCGGCGCCGGCGGGCTCGCCACCGATGTACTTGACACACTTACCGTCAAGGGTCGTGCGCCGAAGACCGGGTACAAGCGGGCACAGTTCGGTGAAGCCTGGAAGGATGTCGACCATAACGGATGCGATACACGCAATGACATTCTTAACCGTGATTTGACGAACGTAAAGCATAAATCGCATACGCAGGATTGCGTGGTCAAATCCGGCAAGCTGCAGGACCCGTATACCGGTAAGGAAATCAAGTTTAAGAAAGGCGCGAAAACCCCTACCGCCGTGCAAATCGACCATGTGGTTTCCTTAAGCGACGCCTGGCAGAAGGGCGCGCAGAAGCTTAGTAAGAGCAAGCGAACCGAACTCGCCAACGACCCGTATAATCTGCTAGCTGTAGACGGATCCGCCAATCAGAAAAAATCCGATGGCGATGCGGCTACGTGGCTGCCCTCCAACACAAGCTTCCGCTGCGAGTACGTGGCACGCCAGATCGGCGTGAAGCATAAGTATTCATTGTGGGTCACTCAGGCGGAGAAGGAAGCGATGAATAAGGTGCTGGGCTCCTGTCCGACGCAGGCCGTTCCCGACTATACCGGCACGAACGCCGGCGAACAGCCTCAGACCGCAACCGCCGAACCGACTCAGGAACCTTCCTCCGAGCCTACTCAAACCGAGCAGCCCTCACCGAGCAGCCGGAGCAGTCTCAGACGCAAACCGAACAACCCGCTCCGGCTCCTCAAGTACAGCAAGACGACAGTTCCAATGTCTACTACCAGAATTGCTCCGCCGCGCGTGCCGCCGGGGCGGCACCGATCTATCAAGGTCAGCCGGGCTATCGTTCCGCATTGGACCGTGACCATGATGGGGTTGCCTGCGAATAGCGAACAACCGATTCACTCGTAAGTGATGCCGGACGGAAGTTGGACTCCGTCCGGCATCACTTGTTATCGCCTGTCATCTGCTGTTGGGGATTCGCGCAGTTTCGCGATATCGTCACGCAGTCGGTCGACGGCGTCGGTCAGTTCGGCGACGTTGCCGCTCAGCCGCGTGGTTTCCGATTCCGTCTCATTGGCACGCTTATCGGCTTCATCGCTCACCCGGTCGACGATCCATGACGCGAGCGTTGCGGTGATGACGCTGATCAGGGCGATGCCGGCGATCATAAGACCCACGGCGATGCACTTGCCTTGCCATGTCGCCGGAGACATGTCGCCATAGCCGACCGTCGTGGTGGTGACGAACGCCCACCATATGGCCTTGCCGAAATCGGTGATGGTAGTGCCCGGAGCATTACGTTCCACATCCAATTCCGCAGGCGAACCGACGTAGATCAGCAATATCACGCTGGAACATACGTAGAGTGTGATGCGACCACGTACCGCCATGCCGCTGGTGCGATTGAGCACATTCAACACAGCCACCAGTCGCAGCAGTCTCAGCGGTCTGAAAATCGGCAGCATGATCGAGACGAGCAACAGCAGGTTGTTCTTGAACCAGGTCTTCCTATCGTGCGCCAGCGAAATCGAGACGACGTAGTCGACGATGAACACGATCCAGATGACGTTGATCGTGGTTTCGCACAGGGAGACATGCGTCCGTGCCAGCACCTCCCATGAATACGCGAGCAGGAACACCAATGCCAGTACGGTCAGCAGCCATTCGGTCATTCGTTGCCATTTGCTCAACGTCACAGCTCCCGCCTTTCCTCCCTAATGCCATCATACGGGCATTCTTTCGACGTCGAGCCCGGCCTGAGCCTTACGTATGGCTGGCATCATTCATCGGCGAGGGCGATCTTCCGGCTTTCGGCCTTTCGGCCACGCAACTCAGGCAGAAGAATCACAGCCAATACGACGGCAAGGACCGCAGTGAGCAGGTCGGCGAAGGCCTGCGCGGCAATGACCCCATGATATCCGGCGAGTCCGCTGCCTGCGAACAAGGTGATGGCGAGCATCACGCCCTGACGGCTGACGGACAGTAGCAGTGCGCCCAGGGCCTTGCCCGCGGATTGGAACGTACAGGTGGTCACGAGCACCACCGACACGCATACGGTGCTCAGCAGCTGCACACGTAGCATGCCGGTGCCGGTGCTGAAGAATCCCATCAACGGGCGAGCGCAGGCGATCAGCACCGCGGTCATGACCAATGCGAGCATGCCAAGGAACGAGTATGCGAATTTCAGCAATGCCTTCAACCGACTCATGTTTCCGGCACCATAGTTATAGCCGATAAGCGGCTGGCCGCCGAAGGCGAACGCCACGAGAATCATCACGGCGATCATCACGATCTTCAATGCGATGCCCATGGCCGCCACCGCATCGTTGCCGTATGGCAGCAGGAAGAGGTTGACCATGACAATGCCAAGGCTTTGCATGAGATTGGTAACGGATGCCGGAATGCCGATGGCGAAGATGCCGCTTGCCTCCTGCCTGCTGATATCGAGATGTCCGCTTCGGAACATGAGCCGTGGATCGATGGATAGGTTGCGGCTGCGCTTGAGCAGGAACCACACGAAGTAGAGGTCGGTGCAGATGTTGGCGACGACGGTCGCGCCTGCGGAACCGGCCGCGCCCCAGCCGAACACGTGGATGAACAGCGGGTTCAGGCAGATGTTGATGGCGGTTCCGGCGATCGAACCGACCGCGGAGGGGCCTGCGAAGCCTTCGGTGCGCAGTAGATTGCTTGGCGTCATCGACACGATGATGAACGGCGATCCGAGAATGATCAGCGAATAGAACTGCGAGGCATACCGCCATGTGGAATCGTCGGCCCCAAGCATCGTGAGGATCGGATCGTGGAACGTCAGGCCCAATATGATGACGATGATGCCGGTGAACACGGCTCCCCAAAAGCAGAACACGCTCAGTCGCCGGCCGTCATCGAAACGACCTTTGCCATAGAGGCGCGAGATCACGGAGCTTCCGCCGAGTCCGAAGATGTCGCCAAGCGCAATCATCACGGTGAATACCGGTGTCGCGATGGACACGCCGGCCACCATGTCGGTGTTGCCGGTGTGCGCGATGAAGTAGGTGTCCACGGTGTTGTAGACGAAGGTGACCATCATGCTCAGCACGACGGGTATGGCCAGGGTCATGTATGCGCGCGGAATCGGCGCCTTCTCAAACAGTTCGTTATCCATATCAGGTGTAGAGGGTACAACCCTAAGCGGGACATTCGTCAATCGACGAGACGAAATCGTCCACGGAGCGAGTCAGGGATACATCAGGGAATTTCCCAATCCGCGGCGACATGGGTTATCAGGATTGTCCGTATGGATCTTTTGGGTAATATTCTATGGCTGATTTCCAGCGGCGAATCCTCAGCCTTTCAAAGGCATGCGATTGTCGAGCGACTGACCGTTGGCGTAGCAGCGCACGTTGCCCAATGCGATGGCGATGATGCGCCGTTCCGTCACTTCCAGATGGTTGCCGCCCGCCACATGCGGGGTGATGAGACAGCGCGGTTCATGCCACAATGGCGAGTCGGCCGGCAACGGTTCAGGTTCGGTCACGTCGAGGCCGGCACCCCGTAGCTCGTTGCCCGCGAGCGCCGCTGCAAGGGCTTCGGAATCGATGGCATCGCCTCGGCCCGCGTTCAGTACCAGCGCTTCGGGTTTGAGCAGTGCCAGTCGATCGGCATTCAGCAGATGGTGCGTGGCCGGTGTGGACGGCACGCTCATGGCGACGACGTCGGCGTATGGCAATGCCTGTTCGAGTGATTCGAAGCCTATCGTGTGGTCGATGCCTTCCGCTTCGACGGATGGGTTACGTCGTACGCCGATGGTTTCCATGCCGACGCTCTTGCACAGTCTGGCGAAGTGCGAGCCGATGTCGCCGGTGCCGATCACCAATGCGGTCATGCCCGATGGGCTTAATGCACGGCCCGCGTCAGTCCAGTCTGCGTTGGCTTGATTGCCGGCATAGACGTGTAGGTTCTTCATGAGCGCCCACATCATGGCGAACATGTGCTCGGATACGCTCTGCCCGTATGCGCCGGAAGCGTTGGTGAGCATGGATCCGGGTTGCAGTACGTCGGGCCGCTGGTATTTGTCGACGCCGGCGCTCCAGGTTTGCAGCCATTCGAGTCCGGGACATTGCGAGCATTCCTCCGGCGGTACGTTTCCGATGATCGCAGTCACCGATGCGCGGAGTTCCTTCGGGATGCGGGCGCTCCAGTTCATACTCCCCCGCTGCGTCGAGTCGCCTACGAATTCCTGCGGTACCCCCCTGGCCGCACGCGTGAATTGCGCCTTCTCCGACTCCGTCAACGGCAGACAGTTGACGATGAGCTTGTGATTGTTCTCAATTCCCATGGTCCTAACCCTAGAGTGAGCACCAGATAACCGTCTCAAATGCAGTCTCATTTTTCGGTCTTGTGCGGCTCTTTGACGACTGTGGTTCGCAGCCAGAGAAATTGTCTCGATCCCATCATTCGGGACATCTAGCATGGGTTGCATGGCGCAGTCGCATGTTCTTCAGATCAAACGCATATATGATTCCGCGCAGCCGACCGACGGTTACCGTGTTCTGGTGGACCGGGTGTGGCCGCGCGGCGTTTCCAAGGAGCGTGCGGATCTTGACCGTTGGGCTAAAACGGAGGTGACGCCCACCACGGACCTGCGCAAGTGGTTCGCCCATGACCCCGCTAAATTCGACGAGTTCAAGGCACGGTACATCGAGCAGCTTGACGGGCGCGATGAGGCCGTCGAATTCGCGTCGGACGTGCGCGACCATCTGCGAACAGGAAATGTCACCCTGCTTTACGCCGCCAAGGATCCCGCTTGCAACCACGCCGTCATCCTACGTGACTGGATCGCCGAGCATCTGTGACCCACCGTTGCCGGTGAACGGTGTCAGACTCCCAGTTCGTCTGTATCGAAGATGATGGTCACGGGACCGTCGTTGGTCAGGTTCACGCGCATGTGGGCTCCGAAACGGCCTTCCTTCACCGCAAGGCCTTCGGCCCGCAGTGTTTCGTTGAACTGCCGCCACACCTTGTCGGCATGGTCCGGCGACCCTGCCTTCACGAAGCTTGGGCGATTGCCTTTGCGCACGTCCGCATACAACGTGAATTGCGAGATGGAAAGGATCGAGCCGTTCACATCGTGAATGGAACGGTTCATTTTGCCGTTGTCGTCTTCGAACACACGCAGATTCGAGATCTTGTGCGCCAGCCATGCGATCTGCTTGGCGCCGTCCGAATCCTCTACGCCGACAAGCAGCACATATCCGACGCCGATCCGCTGTGGTTCGAAGGTGGGATCCCGTTCGCCGGTGAGTTCATCAATCACATCCACGGACCCGTCGCTGACTTTCTGAAGCACAATACGCATGCCTTTCATACCCCCACCCCGGCATAACCACGGCCGGATGACGGTGCGGGCATGGGGATCCGCCCCTTGAAGATTCGGGAACGTTCCGTATGCTCCGCACCGTCATTATGCGGCGATTCAGTTGGTGCCGATGCTCATGGTCTCCGGCAGTGTGCTACCGCCGTCGATGACCACTTGTGCGCCGGTGATGTAGCTGGCTTCGTCGGAGCCTAGGAAGGCGAACAGTTCGCCCACTTCGGTCGGCTTGGCCAGTCGTTTCATCGGCACGCCGACCGCAATGTCGTTGATGGCGGATTCCGGATTGTCCGGATTGGATTCGACCGCCATCTTCTCCACCATCGGGGTGCGCGCATAGCCCAACTGCGAGCAGTTGATGCGGATGTTGCGGTCGGCGTATTCCACTGCCAGGCATTTGGTCAGCCCCACGAGTGCGGCCTTGGTCATGGCGTAGGCCGCTTCACCGGCATCGGCCACGATGTCGCCCGTCACGGAAGAGGCGATCACGATCGCGCCGCCACCGTTCTCCAACATGTACGGCACTACCGCCTGGCAGGTGTTCCATACGCCTTTGATGTTCACGTCGATGTGGAAATCACGCATCTCGTCAGGCATCTGCTCGAATGGCGCAAGCCGACATACGCCGGCATTGCAGCAGGCGATGTCGATCGGACCGAAAGCGTCCACCGTTGTTCTGGCGGCCGCGATCATCTGATCCTTATCGGCCACATTGGCCATGACGGTCACGATGTCGGCATCCGGATACATCTCACGGATCTTGTCCGCAGTCCTGTCGACATCGGCCGACAGGTCGACCATGCAGATCTTCGCACCGTACTTGGCGTACACTTGCGCGATTCCCTCGCCCAAGCCTGCCGCGGCTCCGGTGATGATGGCGACTTTGCCTTCGAGTTTCGGTTGAACCATGATTACTCCTTTGTTTGCTTGGTTCGGTTTCACGACGGATTGTTCTTCAGTTGCCTTTTGGCCGTTACGGCCGTGATGCGCAGAGCCGGTTCAGAACTCGACCTCGCCGTCCAACGTTTCGATGACGACCTTGGAATTCCTCCACCGGACCAACACCATCCACAGCCAGATGGCCACGCCGATGCCAAGATATACGGCGAAGGAAATCCATGATCCTACGCCCTGTCCGAGTGTGCAGAAGAACGCGATGCACACCATGATCACCATGGCGAGTACACGGAACAGGTCACCGCCTGGCACCACGTTCCTGTTGTCCGCATACCATTCGGGATGCCTATGGTGAATACGCACGGCCGAGATCATCGTCAGAGCATAGGCGCAGGCGCAGCCGAACGACATGAGGTTGAAGAAGTCGTTCATGAAGCTGCCCGCATTCTGCAGGAGAATGAAGGTCAGGCTGATGGCCAGCAGGAAGATGTTCGGCAGAATCGGCTGCTGATGCTTGTTGACCTTGGTGAACACTTCCGGCAGAAAGTTTTTCTTGCCCATCGAATAGAGCATGCGTACGGTGGACATCCAGAATCCCAGAATCGAAGCGGTCATCCCCAGCAGGATGGAAATGCAGCCGTACACGATCGGCCAGAATTTCCATCCCAGCAGATTCTGCATGGCGGTGATGGTCATGAAACCGTTCGCGGCATCGCCGGCAAGCAGATCCTTGACCGGTGCGAGACCGGCCACGCAGAAGAAGAAGATCGTGTAGATCGCACCGCAGGTGAGCACGGATCCGCAGATGGCCTTCTTCGTGTTATTGATGGGGAAGTCACCCTCTTCCACCATCTGGGGCACGGTTTCGAAACCGAAATAGGGCGTGATGAGCAATGCCATGCCGATGATCCACGCCGGAATGCCAAGCATCGAAGCCTTCGAACTGAACGAGAACATGTCCGCCAGATTGGCGATGCTCCAATGACCGGAAGTCAGGATCAGCGCTGCGGTGATAAGCGTGGTGGCGATATTGGCGAACAGGCAGAACGCCTGTGCTTTGACCAGGAACTGCACGTCCTGCAGACTCATGATGAAGATGAGCAACAGGAACACAACGCCGATGATCACGGTGGTCTGGAAATTCAGATTCAGGTTGAAGAGTTTGCTGATGAACGTCGCCACGGCCATGACCACGGCCGGCGGCACGGAAATCCAAGCCGCCATGATAAGCCAGGATGCCAGAAAGCCGACATGCTTGTTAAAGCCGACCGTATTGTAGATGAGCTCGCCGCCCGCCGTTTTGAACAACGGTGAGATTTCACTGTAGACGAGTGCCGTCGGAAGAATCGCAACCGTCATCAGCGCGAAGGCGAGGAACGTTCCCGCCCCGCAATAGCTGAAAAATACGGAATCCCAATAGCTTACGTAGGTGAAAATCGAGCCGGTCGCCACCGTGTAGACGAAGATGAGTTTCAGACTTTTCTGCAGGTCGTTGCCTTCTGCGGATGGAGGTCTCTCCTTTTGTTTCATGCGATTGTCCGCCATACTTTCTCCTTTGAAAATATCAGCCGAAAAATATCCGGTGAAGACGGAACCATGCGGCATCATTGCCGGTTATCGTCCATCATCACTTAAGTAATGTTAGGGCTCTTTATGCATCGGGTCCAGTCGCCGACGGGCCGGCCGGCCCGTCGAGGAGAGGAACCGACGGGCCGAAGCGTCAACCGGTTCCATCGGCGGGCAGACGGTGCTCTTACTCGTATCTGATGACGAGCCGGCCCTTCACATCGCCCGCTTCGAGCCGTTCGATAGCCTGCGGAACCTCGTCGAAGCTGATGCAGGTGGTGACGGGCGACAGTTTTCCGGTACGCATCAGCTCGTAAACGCCGCGAATATCGTCGGGAGTGCCTCCGTTCGAGCCACGCAGATCACACTGATTGACGATAAGCGACTTTGAATCGATGGTGGTCTCCAGCTTGCCCATGCCGACGAGCACGACCACGCCACCCAGTCCGATGACGTCCACCGCATCCGCCGTAGTGGTGCCAAAGCCCGCGAAATCGATGATGACATCGAACTTTACGTCGTTGAAGTCCTTGATGGATCTACGTACGTCCACCGCGCCGAGTTCCTTGGCAAGCGGCCAGATGTCCTCCTTGATTTCAGCCACATACACTTCCGCACCAAGCAGATACGCCACTCTCGCGCCAATTTGGCCAAGCCCGCCAAGTCCGATGATGCCGACCTTGTCTCCCGCCTTGACGCCACCTCGGCGGACCACCGCCGCATAGGATGTCATGCCCGCATCGGTTGCGGCGGCGCCGTTCACAAAATCGACTTCATCCGGGATACGCACCAATGCTTCGGTCCCTATGACGATTTTCGGCCCGAAACCGCCATCAAACGATGAGCCAGGGCATCCTGCCGACGTGGTCGGGCAGATTGCTACACGGTCACCGACCTTGAAGTCGGTGACACCGTCGCCGACCGCGCTGATGACACCGGCATCCTCATGGCCAAGCGTCACCGGCACCTGGCCGAGCATGGTCATCCAACCGGGATCAGTCAGAATGCCGACATCGGTATGGCAAATGCCAGCCGCCTTCACATCGATGACGACCTTGCCCGGCCCGGCACTCGGTTCCGGCAGTTCTTCCAATCTCAATGGTTCGTTCGTTCCAGTGAATCTCCAAGACTTCATATTCGCTCCTTTGCATTGCCGACGCTATCGTGCGTCCGTGCATTCACGAACCGCCCCATTGCGATTCAGGCTCTACGCTACTCGCCAACCCTCGGAAAACCAAAGAGAACACAGTCATGTCACTCCCCTGGCTCATGTCAGCGGCTCAGCCATCCCGCTACAGAACGCGCGTAAGCGCCTCGCGCCTGAAAATCCGTTGATGCGTAGGACCACGTAGCGCTGCGGCTCGGGAGCGCCCTGCTGCCTTCCCACTGCCACTTGAATCATGGGGAACAGATCCGGCACGTATTGCACCTCGTCGACAATGAGACGTTCCGAACGATTCCGGATGAATCCTATTCCGTGCCGAAACACGGCCTTGCGTGCGTCTTCTTGTAGCGGCCTCTAATAGCCATGCGCGTGCAGGTAGGCGTCATCGAAGCCGAAGTAGTGGCCGATCTCGTGCAGCACGGTCTTGCGGATCTGCTCGACCATTTGCGCACGGGTGGCGCATACCCGCTCGTGCGGACCCTTGAAAATAGTGATCACGTCCGGCATCACACCGCTGTAGGCCGTGGTTCGCCGCGTGATGGCGATTCCTTCGTACAGTCCCAGCAGTTCGCCGCCCGCGTCGCACATCGTGCCCAACTCCCCCTCGTTCGGCTCCTGCGCCATGGCGATCCCCACATTCTCCAGCACCTGCTTGAACCTGTCGGGAATACCCGCGAGCGCGTCTTCGATGGCCACTCGAACTCGTCGTCGCTCATCTTCATGTCGCCGACTTTAGCAGCTGTCTTACAGGCTTGCACCTCTCTTTGCGTCCGATTTTCTCCAGTCACTGGAGGAATCCCCTCCCCGACGAGAGCGCGGCAGCAAGGCAGCACCATGAATCCCCATCGTCCGGCCCGCCCCGCAACCCGCAATCCCGCGACCACAATTCGCTGATCACAGTCCGTGCAAAGCACTGCCGACAACCTATACTGGAACAATGAGAATTTCCGTACAACGCGTGAATGAAGCGAGCATCGCCCTTCTGAACGACCTCGGTACGCTCGATCCGACGTTCGATGTGCAGCAAATCGGTCTTGGCCCACTGTTGACCGTCGAAATCGAACCCGACGATGACGAACCCACGATTGCCATGATGGCGAACCGCGTCCTCACGCTGCGTTGCTTCGACGAACCGCAAGGTTCGCTTCCTCAATCCGTGCAGGCAATCCGAGGAGAAATCCTATCCATTCCACAACCGCTCACCTCTTTGCACAGCCCCGCCACGGGACGTCCCCAACTCGTTGCCGAAGATACCGACGACGAGCATGCCAATCTCACGTGGATCCGCTTCAACGAAGCTCTCCGCTCGGGCAACGTTCCCGTATATGAAGGCCGATATGGCGCTCGCATGCGCATTGGCTCCATCGTCGACGGTCCATTTCAGTTCACGCTCATTTCCGATTAGCCGATGGACCGCCATCGCACCACATGAAAGGATTCGCATGACTCACATCAGCCCGGCCACCGAACAGGCACTGCGTAAGCTGCCGAAGGCGGAGCTTCATCTGCATATCGAAGGCACCCTCGAGCCGGAACTGGCCCTGAAACTGGCCGAACGTAACAACATCAGCCTGCCGTTCGCTGATCTTGACGATCTCAAGGCACACTATGAGTTTGAGAATCTTCAGTCGTTTCTGGACCTGTACTACCAGCTCATGTCCGTGCTGCGCACCAGGCAGGATTTCACCGACCTCATGCTCGCCTATCTGGCACGGGCGAATGCCGATGGCGTTCGGCGGGCGGAGATTTTCTTCGATCCTCAGGTACACATGAATAACGGCCTCGATTTTGACGTGGTGCTCGATGGCCTGCTTGGGGGTCTTCGCATCGGTCATGAACGTTTCGGCATCGATGGCGGGCTCATCATGTGCATCATCCGGGATATGCCCGTCGATTCAGCCGAGGCGTTGCTTGATACCGCGGCTTCACGGGCCGGGGACCTGCTCGGTATCGGTTTGGATTCCGCCGAAGTCGGATATCCGCCGGAACTGTTCAGTCATGTATATGAGCGTGCGGCGCGACTTGGCCTGCATCTCGTCGCGCACGCCGGCGAGGAGGGCCCGGCCGATTATGTCCGTCAGGCGTTGGGCTTCCTGCATGTCGAACGCATCGATCATGGCGTTCGCACCGCCACCGATGGCGATTTGGTGGCACGAATTGGCCGTGATGGAATCGCGTTGACGGTGTGCCCGTTGTCAAACCATCGTCTGCAGGTGGTGCGGGACGTGGCCGATCTTCCGGTACGCCAACTGTTCGACGCTGGTGTGAAGGTGACGCTCAATTCCGATGATCCCGCCTACTTCGGCGGATATATCGGTGACAATTACATCGCCATGGCACGGACCGGTATGAGCTTGGATGAGTTGGCCACCATCGCGGAATACTCTCTGAAGTCCTCATTCGCAACCCCTGAGCAGAAAACCACTTACGCCAACGCTCTGGCCGACTGGAAGCGCATCCATCTTTAGCTCTTGAGCCGAAGTCCAGAAGACCATCATCTGGCTTCGCACGCACAAAGGCCGGATTCGCGCACATGTCGGCCGGCAGTTTTGATGATCATGAAAAGGCATGTCAGCAACGTACAGTTGCACGTATCCGAGTAAGAGAGGAGCGATTATGCCATTTTCCGTGACGCATCAGGACATCACCGGCATGCATGTGGATGCCATTGTCAACGCGGCGAATACGGACCTCATGATGGGTGGAGGGGTATGCGGCGCGATTTTCCGCGCGGCGGGAGCGAACCGCATGCAGACCGCATGCAATCGCCTCTCCCCCATCCGTACCGGTGAGGCGATGATCACGCCGGGATTCGATCTGCCAGCCAAGTACGTCATCCACACAGCCGAACCGGTTTGGCATGGTGGTGACCATGATGAGGAGCAGCTGTTGCGCGCCTGCTACCGCAATTGCCTAGCGATCGCCTCCGTGCACGGCTGCAAAAGCATCGCGTTCCCGCTGATTTCCGCCGGCATCTATGGCTATCCGAAAACTGAGGCCCAGGATGTGGCCGAAGATGAGATTCAGATCTGGCTGGCCGACACCGGCATGGACCTGGACGTCTGGCTCGTTCTGTGGCCATAGTCTTACAACGACCGTAACCCACAAGGCTGAACGTATGTGCGTCACATTTGACCAATACTCCAGTCGGATTCGACTCACTTAACAGAAGCCACGAGTCACGACGGAAAGATTCAGGCCGAAACCCCCAGCAGAAAATCCAGGCACCGCCGCCTATAATCGGCGGCCTCATCGTATACGCCGTGACCATGGCTGCCATCGTAAATGTAGCTTTCGCAGCCAAGCGCCTCGGCGATCTGCTTCGGCCCTTCCGCGGTCACGACACGGTCGCCTTCCGCACCGATCACCAGAACCGGGCACTGGATGGAGGAAAACTCTCCATAGCAGTCGAAGGTCTTGCAGGCTTCGGCCAGAATAATGAAGCGCCGATATTCCTCATCGCTGATACCCAGATTGGATGAGATCAACGTTTCCCGATAGGCCTTCAGGGTGGACTCGGAATACACGTTGTCCGCGAAACTCTCGAGAAGACCCAGCTCATCCTTCGCCCTGGCCAGCCGTATCCATTCGTCGATGACATGATTGAACGTGCCGTTGGGTTTTGCCAGCGTCGAGCCGAGAATCAGCCTGTTCGCCATTTGCGGGTGATCGATGGCGAGATACATGGCGATCATGCCGCCTTGGGATGCGCCGAACACGTCGGCGTTCTTAATATTCAGCTCCCGCATCGCCGCCGCGGTGTCTTCCGCCATGTTTCTGACCGTGTAACCCTCGTGTATGTTCTCGGCCCTGTCGAAAACATACACGGTGTATTCCTCGCAGAAATCCTTGTACGCCTCCGCAATCGCGTCGGCCAAGCCCATCACGCTGTGCACCGACAGCCCGGGCAGTATCACGAAGTTCTTGGTTCCGCTGCCGAATACGATGTGCTTCATCTTCCGCATCTCCCGATGGAACTGTTCCATATTAGCCACACGGCCATACGCGTTATTGAAAGAAGCCGACCAAATGACACGGTGAGACAAGATGAACAGTGTCAGAAACTTGACAATGGAAATCGCGACACAGATACTATTTACGAGTAAAACACCAGCAAGCAAAGGATGAAGCACACTGCTTTATCCTTTGCTATTTACAAGCATAATCACATGATTATGAACTATTTACCTTTTCTATAGATCCTGCGGTATCTTTTTATTCTTGAAATAATACTCTTTATCACGCTCATCTACTTCCCGTAATATCTTGCACGGATTACCAACCGCCACAACGCAAGACGGCAAATCCTTTGTCACTATGCTTCCGGCACCGATCACAACGTTATCACCAATCGTAATACCAGGGAGTATAATCACCCCTGCACCAATCCAGCAGTTTTTTCCGATGCAAACGGGCGCATTATACTGATACCCTTTCTTCCGCAGCCCCGGAAGAATCGGATGTCCTGCGGTAGCAACGGTGACATTCGGGCCGAACATTGTGTAATCTCCCACATAAATGTGCGTATCATCTACACAAGTCAAGTTAAAGTTCGCATAAATGTTTTTCCCGAAATGCACATGGCCTCCGCCAAAATTAGAATGAAAAGGCGGTTCAATGTAACAGCCTTCACCGATTTCCGCAAACATCTCTTTCATTAGAGTCTGCCTCTTTTTGAATTCGGTTGGCCGGGTCTGATTGAACTCATAAAGACGGTCAAGACATTTTGTCTGCCATTCCATAATCTCGTGATCACCGGGAAGATACAATTCTCCCGTGTGCATTCTTTCTTTCATCGCACTCATTTGCATCCTCCTTTATAAACCCATCAATATCTTTCGCAACCTTTCACTACCTCCATAGGGAAAGCAATAGGACCCGAATAAAACCACTATCTTCGAACTCCCTATATTTTCGGAAAGGATCACAGTGCGCTTTTCCGTTTCACCTTCATATCCGAACTTCTGCTATTCCGTAATTTCTATAGCATTGCCGTTAGCATCGTATATGCTGCTTTCGTAATATCCGTCTCCGGTGGTCCTCGGATAACTTTTGACTACGTAGCCGTCTTTTTCGAGCCTGGCGGTCAATCTATCGACCTCATCTTTTGAACCAACCTGAAAAGCAATATGCGCATATCCGAGTTGCGGGTCACCATTCGGCTCCGAAATAACCGGTATATTCATGAGCTCCAGTCTTGTCGAGTCATCAAAAGACAGGAAGTAAGATGAAAAACCAGTATTCGGATTTACATAAAGCTCGTTTCGCCTTCCTTGAAAATAGGTCTCAAAGAAGCGAGCGCTTTCTTCCAAGTCTTTTACATAGATCGCTACATGTCCTATATTCATTTCGTCATACCTTCCTAGACAGAAACAATTTCATTCTATACAATTAGATTGTTAAATCCGTTTAATAGCTATCATTATTATGTTTGATTCAATAACAATCCTGCGAGGTTGCCAATTATGTTGTCTTTAGAAATGAGAGACGATCGCTCCGAAAAGGTGCGTTATGACTATACGGACTATCCCATTTACATTCGGAGAGCTTTGCTTTCCTCTTATCCCGGCTACGCCGCGCCCACCCATTGGCACGATGATATTGAATTTATTGCCGTCTTATCTGGAGAAATGCAATACAATGTCAATGGTGAAATCGTTACTCTGGCTGAGAACGAAGGAATATTCGTAAATGCAAGACAAATGCATTTCGGCTTCTCACCAGGGAAAAAAGAGTGCGATTTTATTTGCATTCTTATTCATCCACTTATATTATGTGCAACTTATGCCTATGAACGCGATTTTGTACTACCAGTCATAAATAACAAGAATGCCTCTTATATTAAATTAAATTCTGACACTCCGTGGCATAGAACAATATTTAAAAACATTAGAATGATGTATTCTACAAGGAATGAAAAATCTGCTGTATTAAAAATACAGAATCTATTTTTAAATACATGAATACAACTTTACGAAAATATCCCCTCTGAAAGTCAACACAAAAATCAAAATGCCGATCTCTCCATTCTAAGAAATATGATAGGCTTTATACAACAAAATTACACAGACAAAATTACCCTTGCCGATATAGCCGCTTCAGGAGCAGTAGGACAGAGTAAATGTTGTAAACTGTTCGCAAAATACATCAAGCAAACACCCAATATATATATTTAACACGATATCGACTCGATAAAAGTACAGTTCTTCTTAGCAATACAGATAGAACTGTAACGGAGATCGCTACAGCCGTCGGGTTTAACGGGAGCAGCTATTATGCAGAGGCATTTCGCAAATGGTACGGGAAAAGTCCCACCGAGTACAGAACTACCTCAAACATACAACGACCGCGTTCGAGGTAGTTCAGGGCTATCACCTTACCTATACGGGACTAACCCAACAGAAAGTCCATGCGCCGCTACCCGCATCGAATGAAAGAAACAATAAACCTCGTGAATCGTAACCCTAGTAAATGAAGCAACCCTCAACGCAACTTTCGGCGGGCACACATCATCATTCCCATCGGCAGCGACCGCGTAGCCGAATCCCGAACCCTTGATTCAATGCATGGTTACGATTCTGATGCCTTCCCTTTGGCGGTTCCCTGTATCTCCATTCGGCTGATATACGCCGTACGATAGACTTCATTGCACGCTATCCGTAAGCCCTGTGCACAAACACAAATTATTCCCCAATGGCTTTCTTGAGCACAGCCTGTAGTTCGGGATCGACCGCGAACAAATACAGTCCGTGCACGCCGCGTTTAAGCAACACATTAAGCTCATTGCGCAGATTCTTTTGAGAATAATCCTCTTTCTCACGCAGGTTGGTTGCGTTGGCGTTGCAACTCTTGGACTTGTCGAAGATGATCTGACCGTCCCGGTATGCGACAGACGGACCGATAATCACGCCAACATAGTTCAAATCAAAACCCTGTATGGAAAATGTGGAGCCGACTTCATTAATAGTATGCGAAGCTTCAGCCCATACTTGATCGGATGAAAGGCTCTTTTCCTTTCCTTGCGGCTTGATTTGATAGTTCCATGGATGGCAGAAGTAATTAGGGTCATCATCCGAGGTCTTTTCATTGTATCCGCGATTAGCCTTTAATCCAGGACCCATGTGCCATTGCCCTTCGGCATCGCAAAACATCTCGACATTCCACAGACCATCCGGACTGTCCGGATTCTCACGAACGCCGGTGTAAGACCAATCATACGTAGCGACCACCCTAGATAGACCATGCCCATCAACTCCACCCGCCTTAAGCTTGGCTTTCTCCTTGATTGCCTTGAATAACTCAACCGGGGAATCGAATACCTTGACTATATAGGGCTCGCGAATGTACTTGCCGGTTTTCGGATCCTTCTCACCGAGGTCTTTCTTCCACTTACCTATACGAACCCCGCCTGCGAAATCGTCTACCCATTGGATAGTCGATTCATCCGCCGCAATCCGAAACTGTTGACTTAGCCGAATATGGCTAAGCAAATACTCCCCTCCCCACCTATCAAATCGTTCGAAAGGCTCCATCTCAGCATCACGTGACGACCAAGTCTTATCCAACTCGTGATGGGGGAACAAGGCCTGTAGATCTTCATCCTTCCACTGCTGCGCATTCTGCAGAATCTGATTGGGATCAAATACCGCAACTATGACCCTTGACCTGCGCAGCAAATCATGGAGCATGTTCTTTCCGGAATAACCTTGATTTCCTTGAGTCAGCAGAAGATGGGCCTCGTCAACAAGAACGATGTCCGCCTTGCCCTGCGGTCTGTCCGGAATGCCACGACCGTTCGGCTTCTTTTCACTGAATTTGTTGATGAACTGGCTTGGCTTGAGCACCACTTCATCCGACTTCTTCTGCAATCCAAGTTTGGTTGCGATTTGGTTATAGACATGCACCTGCTGCTCATGGTTGACGAGAATATACGCCTTTCTTCGATCGACTACATTGAACGAAGAACCACGGTTCTCCATGAGCAGATCCTCATCGTCCTCATCATCAAGATGCCCATTGACGCCGAGCTCCATCGATATGCGGTAGAACAGGTGGCTCAGTAACACTGTCTTGCCGGTGCCTGCCGCGCCCTGCACAAAAATCAAACGCGATGGAGAGGAGTCGGGGAAATCTGAAAGCACATCGGCAATCGCATTCATGATCGCAGTTTCCACATTCATCTGGTCATCACTGAGCTGATGGAATGGCGAAGCTTTGAATAATGCGGAATCACGAATAATCTGTTCCGACGGGAATAACGTGGAATCCTGTTGATGCAGACCCAACCAGATATCGGAGAAAATCCGATCAAACTCATCTTGCGTATAGTAGTCGCCTTGAGCATTCGTTCTGCGATTGTTGAGATTCTTCACCGCGTCCGAGCCAAGCAGATAATGCATCAGCTTATTCTCTATATCCAATGTCAGAGACTTGTTGAAATGCTCATTCCCAATAACATATTGCCACACGGATCTTGGATCCTGTTCCAGTTTCTTCTGGAATTCCTTCCAATCATCGCGCGAATTTGGATCTGAACGCAGGTGTTGAAAAGTACGGTTTTTTATATTATTCGTTTCTCCAACGTAGACCGTGTACTCGGGAACATTCCTATGCTGGCTCTGCTTCTCCGAATGGACGACGTATACCGTAGGATAGTTGAAAATGTAGCGCAAAGCACTTTTCTCCACAACTGACGCATATGCCCCATCAGTGGGATTGACCACGCTTTCCCACGCCGTCTCCTCATTACCGATATCGGCATATGGCAAATGAACGATAATCGGTTCCGGAAGTCTATCTGCTGTCATACAGCCATTATCGCCCTCTTTCTTGTCTCCCACGGTATTGCACCCATTAAACTCGAAATCATGATTTCCAATTCAACCATCAATCTAATCCGTGATTTCGTCTCCGCCCGTGACTGGGATCAGTTCCATACGCCGGGCAATCTCGCCAAATCAGTCAGCATTGAAGCGGCCGAGCTTCTGGAGTGCTTTCAGTGGAGCGATGAGCCACGCAATGACGATTTGGAACATGTTCATGAGGAGATCGCTGATGTGCTCATCTACAGCATCATGTTGTCCAACAAACTTGGGTTCGACCTTGATGAAATCATACTTGACAAACTCAGCAAAAACGCTCGAAAATACCCAGTCGAAATCTCACGAGGCAACAGCAAAAAAACCAGTTGACGGCTGTAATACTCCATACAGCATGCGTATGTTTGGCACTATCTTTTTCCCTTCTAGGAGGGGGCAGGCGAATGGCTACTCTCCCGTCTGGAAATTCCCATTGCCATGAAGGACCAGTTTGGGCTTGCTCGTCACATTTCCATCAGCCGTCTCCCGTCCGCCTGAAGCGACCGTCATAAAGCTGCCGAATGAAAATATCAAAACGAACACGTTCCGGGATTTTATGCGCATCAACCGCAATATATGGTTGCCCATCAAACACGAAGCTGAACGCGTCGACTTCCTTGCCTACGGAAGGCAGGCAAAAAACACGAATACCGTGCGACTCAGCCAAGCTAACCATGTTGGGAAGAGGGTTCTCCCCATAACTCCAATCGCCGCGCAACGCCAAAGCCGAAGCTTCAGGAGGCATCTGCGCCATTTGCTCCATCGGGAGATCGCTGTTCGGAAGACGGAAATGGCTTTCAATCCAATGAAATAGCAGTAAGGCACTCCTCCCATGCCCTATGGCGGATTTGCGTTGCCGTGCGGTTGATTTACGCAACGAGCGGAACCAAACCTGCTGTTTCGCGTATGCAACGAATACGAGTGGAATCAAGTAGAAAACAAGACCCATCATCCTGCGGAAATGGCGACGGCCACATCTCCGCTCTCGTTACGCTCATCATTATTTTCAACCTCCGCGGAAAGCTGATTGAAATCAAGCGTCATCTGATCAGTCTGAGCATTGTGTCTTTGCTATTCAAGAGCAGTCACAGGCCCAAGGTGCCTAAGTCCAAGTTCCCTTGACGAGCGCCCCGTTGCGCTGTTGCCTGGGGCAAATGCCAAGACGAGACCATCATTACGGTATGCTCGCGGAGGCATACGATTATCAACATCCCTGTTGGCCTTCCGCTGTTTGGTACGGGTGAGACCTAGATAACTTTCTCTTTAGCTCTCCGTCTTCACTTTCCATATTCTTGACCATGTATCTAAGATCTCTATTCTTTTACTCTTTCTGAATACATAGAAACTTTCTGAATACATAGAAAGCATTGGCAAAATACAAAACCGCGTATGCCAGCAGAATAACAGCGTCAGAAAAACTGGTGCTTTGCGACAGAATGGCGTCTCCACTCTGCGCTTCCGCACCAAGGAAATAGATGGTGTCTGTGATTGCATGCAGGAACATGGTGATCCAGATATCGCCTGTTCTCAGGTAGATAGCAGCGAACAGGAAGCCTACACCCGTCGCATAAATGACTTGGAACAATGTGGTGACGGGATTCGCTCCGGATAAAATATTAAAACCATGCCACAGTCCAAAAAGAAGACTGGTAAATACAACAACCGGTATAACCAATCGTTCGCGTTCCTTGCTTCTCATGACAAGGGAAATCGGAATGACTCGGAGCATGATCTCTTCGCAGATTCCGGGCTGCATTCCCATCAGTAGTGCCACGCCGGGATTTCCATAGCTTTCATGTTCCAGTATCTCTGAAATCAAATTGAATGCACCTATTGCTAGCACACTCCACCCGAGAAGAACAAACTCGCCAAATCTTCTTGCATTGAAGAAACCCCACAAATCTTTTCTGAATATGAGCCAATACAACAACAGAATGACTATGTGGGACACCATCGTAATCACTGTGGAAATTAGTCCCAAAAAAATCTGGCATTGGATTTCCACCAACACCAGATAGTATAGACCCGAAATTAAATAACTATCAATTGCGGTTTCCCAACCGACTTCAAGATAGCATTGTCACCTAAGATAGTAATTTGTCGGTCATTAACAGCATTGGGTAATTGATAGAGAGTTATCAATCCGGTATCAGGAATTTCGCTCTTCAAAATCTCAATTAGCCTCTGCTTTGTCTGTTTAGAAACTACTTCTCGTTCGTAAAGGCTAAATTGCTTCATCATGAATCCTAGCTCAACCAAGCGCTTCCGGTACTTAGTAGCTTGTTTACGCTCAGCCTTAATATTGCGTGGAAGGTCAAAACTCAATAACAAAATCATATTAAATCCCCCCCCCTTCGATAAACGAAGGGAGATTCAGGTTCCCTGAACTATTGTTTTCAATGCAGGTAGTTAAGGTATCAACGGTCAGATGAATTGCATCACTTAAATGCATTACTTGCCCATTAATGACACACTTTTCAAGAAGAATTCTGACAAGCAATCTCCGTTCCTCAGCATCGAACTCGTTGTCTTCACTAAGAAGAATATTCTTTGTAATGTAGTTATCAACAAACGGACGGTAGGTTTCAATCACATCATCAGCGAGATTGTACGGGTTCGCAGTCGATTCATGGTGAATCCCAAAGCTTGGCTCAAATTCCTTCATCACCAACAGCCGCCTAATTTCTGCACGGATGATTGCATAGCCATAGTTTAAACTTGCATTTTGAATATCCTTCGTTCGTCCCCGTTTAAAGGACTGACCAAATAAGACCTTGAAGTAGTTTTTTGCTGCGACGGCTTCCCCATTATGCTCATCACCATCAACAACGGTATTTGAAACAGAGCGAACTAATGCGACGTCATCTGCATTAGCCTCGTTTAGTTCCAAACAACGAGCTTGGTTTTCAATCTTTTGAATTACAATCTTTCGCCAGATCCGCTTCTTCACCTTACTAGTTAAGGTTAGTTGCTTTTTCAAGCGTTCATAGCGGTGTTCCTGATTGTAGGTGGTCTCGATCATTTCTAAAGGAGAGTGGCTTCGGTCACAGAATAAAATCCCAATGTGATTGAGAATGCAATATTCAATCACTCGCTCCGATAGATAACACTTTCTATTATCAAACACCAATGTACCAATATCATCAAAGGTCAGATATTTCTTTTCCTTTGTCTTGATATTTGAAAATTTTAGTCCTTCTTTAGTGACACCAACAAAACATTCATTCTCCACATAAACTATATTCTTCACCCTTTACCCCTCCCGAAGTAAGGACCTGCCGATAAATCAACATCCTACTATTTCATTTGGTGTTAATTTCTTTCTCTCGAATATAACCTATGCGTCAATTATAAATTATATGTCTGGTCTACTGCAACGAGCTTTCTTGGCCCCTAAATCTAAAGAGAGCGTGTATTGAATCCAAGGATTTCGATACACGCTCTCGCTTTTTACTACGTCTCCTTCTAGCGGAGATTAGAAATGAAAACAAAAATCCACCCGGCGCGACGAGGACGGCGGGTGGAAGGGGAAGGCCGAAAGTGGAAGGCCGGATTGGGCCTATCCCAGGGAAAGCAAGGCCTTGTAAAGGTCGTTGACCTTCGTGGGCATGTAGTCGTTCATCATCATGATCTGGTGGGAGTCCACGACTTCATCGGTGTACAGGCTTCGCAGGCCCACCATCCCCTGGAGGGTGTTGGCCAGGATTTGATGGTCGCGGGCCATCAGCGCCTGGGCCTGGGCGGACTGGTCCGGCCCGGGGAAGATGTCGCAGACGGCCGCCTGATGCCAATCGACGACGGGGTCGTCATAGCGGAAAAGGTAGGCGGCCAAAGACCCATAAGGGCGCTGGATGCGCACGTAATTGAGCAGATAGCGGTTCTTGCCGGAGGCGAAGGGACCGTAGGAAAGGGGGACCCAGACCTCTTTCCGCTGGCAGTGCTCCTCGAAATGATCTTCCAGGGCCAGGAAATGGGCGGCCGGGGCGTGGGCGTCCCTGACCTGTTCGTAGCTGCCGCTCAAAGCCGCGCCGACGTTGGTGTAGAACACGCCGCCGAAGGCCTGGGCCGCTTTCTGGGCCTGCCTGGCCCCCAGGCTTCTGCGCACATCGTTTCCCTGGATACGGGCCTTGATGCCGAAGATGGCGGCGACGATCCCGGCGATGATGGCCAGACCGATCATGACCCCCATGACGGGAGCCATCCAATCCGGGGTGGGCGTCCCCTGGGAGTAGGTAGAGCCAGTGGCGAAAATCATGGAAGCCATCCTTTCATTCTTGCGTATCTTCGGAAAGCTGGAAGGTATCGACGAACTGCTTGTATTCCGAGCTGGAAGTTCCAAAGGATTCGAGGCCATAGATGCCAGCGGACGAGTAAACGACCTCTCGACGCATGATCACCGAGGAGTCCTCGCTATCGTGACCGGTGTAGGAAATGGCCATATGCCCGTCCACGGTGGTGAAGGAATACTTGTCAATCTGCAGAAGACGAGCGACATTGGTCAAGACCTTACGTTTCTGCGCGTCATTGAACCCCTTGGAGTCCTCGACTTGCTTCCGGGTGAATTTGGTGACGGACACAGCGTAGTTGATGTGATCCTTGTCATTGACCGTCGAATAGCGGGCATAAGCGCCGGTGGGATCCTTATAGGTGTCCTTCTCCGGAACGCCCGGAAAATAGACGGAATAGCCCAGATCCTTGGACGTGAACTGCTTCCAGCCCTGGGGGGCAGTGACGGAGGAAGTGGCTTTGTTCGCCGATGGGGCAGTCGACTGGGAGGAACCGCAGGCGGCCAGACCTGTCGTGAAAGCCATCGTCGCTATGACAGCGGAAATCCGCCTGAAAGACCTTTTCATATCAAACCTCTTTTTCTTTCTTGTTGTTTCTTGCTTTTTCATTGTAACACCTTCTAAAGTATGCGGATAAAAATAATCTGGAATGGTTTTATCTTCAATTAAACACTGAATAATATATTTCCAAGGACTCCGCTTTTGATCATCAAGCTCTTGAGGTAGTGAACTTTTAAATATTGAACGCCACTTGGGGTCTTGGCTCCGCTTTTTGAACTGTTTTTTAAAAGTTTTGGTATATTTAATTACTCTCGCCATTTATTTTGAAGACTCCAATGCGTTATCGGAGCTAAGCAATTGATCTAATTCTTTAAGGTTACGGGCTTCGGGTAGTTTTTCTTTTCCAGATAGATCATCAATAACTTCTTGAATCGAATTTTTTAACTGCCGATTAGGGATTGAATAATATTTAGGTAAACCATCATGAGCAACTGTTGTTAATGTCATGCGCATAAAATCAGAAATTGTTAGACCATGATTAGCCAATACGTCTTTGGCTTTACTTTTAATAGTTCCGTCAATTCGAGCTTCAATTCTTGCCATTCTCATCACCTCAGTAATATTGTACGTTATCTGGCGTACAAATTCAACCATATTTAACTAGGTTAAACTCTTTACAGAACGAGTAAAGATTCTTACATTAAAGACAACCATACAGTCAGAAAGCCGGGAGCAAGCTACTTTTTAAGTATTTCTTATGATATACTTAAATTAAAAGTCGAGGTGGCCTTTATGTTTTTATTAAAACTACATGATTTAATCAAGCATAATTATGAAAATGGCTTGTATTCCAAAGATTACAGCTATAGGTCTAATAATTCTAATAGCCTATCAGACTTTGATAAAGGAAAGTTTCAAGCTCAGACTGATTATCAAAGTGGAAAAGCGTTCAAACACTATCCTAAATTACTATTTGAATTTTTAAATTTTGTTTTTTTACGAAAGATGCAGGAAATCGTAAATTTCATAAATGGATATAACTATGAAATGAGAAGACTGCAAAAAATGGATAAAAATTAGATTAGCTAATTATTCAAACCAGTGGTAGGGTTCCTGCAAGGTTAATATTCACTTTTGATATATCAGAAAGGAGCTAAATAATAACTAAACCTTATAAAGAGCCGGAAAAATATCTGGCTGATCCAAAGTCAGGACCGTGTCCCTGCTTCAAGGCAGGCGATACATTTTTATTGAGGAGAACTCCACAGCAGGACGATTTCTATCATCTGATGAACGGCAAGTTCTGCGGTGAGGCATGGGACGCTGTGAGCCGATATGTCTATACCGCTTTGCAGGGCGGCTCCATCATGCATGGCTGGACAAATGACGAGCGCATAATGATTACCTGCTGTAATGACGGAACCAGACCAGTCATATTCAAAATAGAAAGAATCGACATCCCGGAGAATGAAGAAGAAAAGCAGTGGCTGGAGAAGCAGAATTTCAGGAACACTACGGAAGATGCTTATACGGGGTGAATCGGAATTTGTGAAGGAGATTAAATTATGATTCATATTTCATATGGCAATGATAACAGCAGTGAAGATGTTATTCATACTCGGTTGCATGAAGAGAACGAAAAAAGATGCGAATGGATAAGAGAACATCCCATGCATCAGGTGGATTGCTGCTCATTTTACACTTTTGATGATGACTCTCTGATTGGCGGAGCCGTAGGATCTGTTGCGTATAATTGGTACACGTTGGAGTTGTTGCATGTTCAAGAGAAATACCGTGGAATGGGCATTGCAAGTCAGTTAATTGAGAAAATATGTAGTTATGCCAAAGAAAAAAGATTGACTGGAGTTAAAACAGAAACATGGAATTTTCAGGCAAGAACTTTTTATGAAAAGATGGGTTTTTCTGTGTATTCTGAACTGAAAGATTGTCCACCGGGTACGGAATTGTATTTCTTGAAGAAAATCATCCGCCAACAATTCCAGTTTAAAATACTGAAATTACAGGAAGGGAGGTGCCGCCGATGTACGCACAAAAAGCTATCGTTCATAATGCACCCACTTTGCACACTGTGCGTAACGTTCATAATGCACACTGTGCATATCGTTTCAAAGTACAATCGTGTGATTGTATCAATTTTGTAAGGGCAATAGAGCCCCATTCCCGCACAGGCCATCTATAAATCATAGACATCCGGATAATCCTGCACACACATCTTCCGTATTTCCATGGGGTCTCACCGTTTCCGTTGGTTGCATTTCCATCACGATATTACCGGTATCTTCATAAACTTCTTCATAAACTCACTTATCGGTAAAACGCCGGTATAAGCACTCTCTTGCGGCTCATCGATTACTCGCTGTCAGACCATGGATCTGTAACCATGTTCCTTATTGATGTGGGCCAGAACGGAAGGCATTTGCGAATGGTTCGTATGGCCCGCGAATCATCAGGTCTTCGTACGGGTCTAGATGAGTATGCTGAAGTCAAGTCCGCCAGAGATACCGCGAGAGAGGCATTATGGGAACGGTTGCAAGACAAGTGGTGTTTGGTGTGTGCATGGTGTTGGCTTTCGCATGCGTCTGCTATGCATGGGCTGTATTCAAAACGCATTCCGGCACCAACTTCTGGATGGTCTGGGTCGTGTTCGCGGTGTTGTTCGAAGCGCTCGGGGGCGGTTTCCTGTTCCACTGGTGGGACGCGATGCCCCGTCTGATCCGTGACATTCTCGTGGCACTCATCTGCATCGCGGTGGTGGCGTTCGGAACGGTCGAAGGCTGCATAGTCAGCAAAATGGGTGCGCAGGGCAAACCCGGTCTGGATTATGTGATCGTACTCGGTGCGCAAGTGCATAGAGCCAGGCCGAGCCGCGTACTGAAATTCCGACTTGACAAGGCAATCGAATATCTGAACGACAATCCGAAGACCATCTGCATTGTTTCCGGCGGGCAGGGATCGAACGAGCCGTTCCCGGAAGCCCAGGGCATGGCCGACTATCTCAAGACGAACGGCATTGCCGAATCCCGTATCGTGGAGGAATCCAAGTCGAAGACCACCGAAGAGAACATCATCAACAGCAAAAAGCTGATTGCCGACGAAAACGCTTCAGTGGGCATCATCACCAACGACTTCCACGTATTCCGGGCACTGCAGATTGCACGGAAGAACGGTCTTGACGATGCGCAAGGCATTGCCGCCGGTTCTCCGCCGGACATGCTCGTCAACAACATGGTCCGCGAGTTCTTCGCCGAAATCAAATTCCTGCTGTAGCACGCTGAATTAAGGCCTTGCTCAGAGGCGGGTCAGCCGGATGCCGGAAAAAGCGTGACGGCGCGTCATCAGTAGTCGATGCCGTTCACCATGGCCTGTTCCAGCCAACGTTCCGCCACGATTGGAATGCCGTAATCGCGGGCCTTGCGCGCTTTGGTCGATTCGGAATAGGGGTCGGCGGCGACCACGAGCCTCACCTGTTTGGTGACGGATGGCTTGACTTCAAGCCCCATGCTCTCCAGCTCGGTCTCCCAGTCGGATCGCCGCTGACGCATCGATCCGGTGAGCACGATTTTGTCGCCCACGTGCAGGCGAAAATCCTTCGGCAACGGTGGATTGAAACCGGTCGCATCGCCGGCACCGATTGCCGATGCGCCGCCGATCATGCATTGCAGATTGTTTTCGACGTGACTGCGGCGGGGCAGCCATTCTCGTCGTTCGAAGGACGTGAGTTCCGGCCAGTGCTCCCCTGCCTCTTCGGCGGCATCCAGTCGGCGTCGCCAGCCACTCCATTTCGGATCGGCGTCCATAAGTCTGCCAAGCAGCAACGCCGTGGCGTGCGCGTCACTCAAGGCACTGTGCGCGTCCTCGTTGTCGATGCCGAATTCACGGCAACAATCGGCAAGACTGCCGACACCGATCAAGGATCGCGACAGTTTCATGGTGCACAGCATGGTATGCGAGTTCACAGGAATATCGGCACCCAAACGCCGATATTCTGACAATAGGAATTTCGAGTCGAACGCCACATTATGTGCCACGAATACACGCCCCGCAAGCAGGTCACGTAGTTCGCGCGCGATGCCTTCGAATTCCGGCGCATGAATGAGTTCGACGGCGCTGATGTGGTGAATCCACTGCGCGCCAATGTCACGGTGCACGCGAATCAGCGTCTCATGCTCGTCTTCAAGAGTACCGTCCGGTGCCACGTGCACCAGGCCTATTTCTATGGCTCTATCGCCGCGTGCCGGATTCAGTCCGGTGGTCTCGAAGTCAACGACCGCATATCCTTTGGAATTCACGTACGTAAGTATAGGAAAAAGGCTGGAACCCATTCGGATTCCAGCCTTTCACAATGCTTGATTCAGTGAATCAGACTCACTCGGCATCCTTGTCGGCGGCGAGTTCGTCGGCCACGGCGGCGGCAGCGGAAGCGGCCTCGACGCTTTCGGCCTCTTCGTCTTCAGCTGCTTCGCCGAGGAAGGCGCTCAGGTCGAGGGTTTCACCGTCGGACTTGAAGGTCACGGCGCGCATGCCGGCAAGCAGGCCCTTGGAACGGCCGACTTCCTGTACGGCGGAGCCGAGCTGGCCATTACGCATGATGGCCTGGATGAAAGCGTTCGGATCCATACCGTACTGCTGGGCGATGGAGGCGAGGAAGTTGAACACGTCGGCCTGGGAGACCTTGACGTCCATCTTCTCAGCGAGCACGTCGAGCACCATCTGGTCGCGCAGTTCCTTCTCGACGGTCTCTTCGGCTTCGGCCTTCTGCTCCTTGGTGGCCTTGTCCGGGTCGGCGGTCACGTTCTTGAGCTGCTGCTCGACCATTTCGGCCTTGATGCCCTTCGGCACCGGAATCTCCAGGCCCTCTTCGAGCTTGGCGATGAAGGCATCGCGGGCGGCGGTGGCCTGACGGCCTTCGGCATCCTGGGAGGCGGCCTTCTTGAGGTCTTCCTTCAGCTCGTCAAGGGTATCGAACTCGGAGGCTTCGGATGCGAAGTCGTCGTCGAGTTCCGGGAGCTCCTCGGTCTTGACGGAGTTGACCTTGACCTTGATCTGGGCCTTTTCGCCTTCGTGCTCGCCTGCTTCGAGGGTGCCTTCGAAGGTGGTCTCCTCGCTGGCGGACAGGCCTTCGAGAGCCTCGTCCAGACCGTCGAGCATGGTGCCGGAGCCGAGCTCGTAGCTCACGCCCTCTTGGGAATCGACGGATTCGCCGTCGATTTCGGCGTTCAGGTCGATGTTGGCATAGTCACCCTTGGCGGCCGGGCGATCCACACCCACGAGGGTGCCGAAGCGCTGACGCAAGGCTTCCAGACGGTTGTTGATGTCTTCATCGGTGATTTCGGCCTTCTCGACCTCGATCTCCATGCCATCCACTTCCGGCAGCTCGATGTCCGGGCGACGCTCGACGGTGGCCACGAACTTCAGCTTGGTCTCATCCTTGGCGGATTCCGGAACTTCCTGAACGTCGATCTCCGGCTGGGCCATCGGGTGGATCTTCTTGGTTTCGAGAGCCTTGGAATACAGCTCCGGCACGCCATTGTTCACGGCTTCGCCAGCGACGGCACCAAAGCCGATGCGCTGATCGATGATCTTGCCGGGCACGTGACCCTTACGGAAGCCAGGCACGTTGACCTGCTTGGCGATTTCCTTGCGAGCCTCGTCGAGATACGGGTTGAACTCCTCCGGATCGACGGTGACGGTGAGCTTCACCTTGGTCGGCTCAAGATTCCTGACGCTGATTTTCACGCTTGCGCTCCTGAAAAATACGGTTCTTCAACAGTTCTGCCGTTAGGCAACCTCTACATGATAGCGCGACTTACGGACTCTGCGATAAGCGACACCTGCCAATCGCGCGCGCCCTGCTCCTTAAGGAATCCGGCAACGTCGCGCTTTTGTGGTTCGTCCGTCCAGCATAGATTGCGCAAGTACTGCGGTTTGATGATGATCTCCGCAGGCGTACGCATATCGACCGCGATCTGCTGCACCACTTTGCGTGCCTTCTCCAGCGTGCGCAATCGCTCCGGATAACGATCTTTCCAATACCGTATCGATCGCGGTGCGTGCGTCTGCGATTCGTCGTTGTTCGGTTGCGAGCTCGGCATGGTCGGCCATTCGCTTCTCGGCATGTCGAGCGCCTGCTGGATGACCGACTTCCAAAGACTCGGCTTCACCTTACGCTGGATGGGGGCATACCGTTCGAACATCTTCTCCTGCGCGGCGTCGGACTGAATGCGCACACGTTCGTTGATGGAACGGATGGCACGGAACTGCGCCGCATTATGAGGCTTACGTTTCGCCGCCTCAATGATTGAGAAATCGGACAGCAGCAGAGCCGGAACGATATCGAAACGCCGGGACAATTCGTCGCGTTTCTCCCATAGGGCCTTCGCCACGGCAAGCGCCTGCCTGTCCTTGGCGATTTCCGTGATGCGGGAGATGCGCAGCCACGGTACCGGATGTTCCTTGCGCGGCCCCATCCCCTCGTGCAGCGCGTATGCGAACTCCTCTTCGGCCCAATCCCTTTTGCCCTGCCTCTTCAATTCTGTTCGCATGCGCTGTTCGAGCTCGATCAGCAATTCCACATCCAAGGCGGCGTAATTGCGCCAGTCGCGTGGCAACGGCCGGTACGACCAGTCGGCTGCGGAATGTTCCTTCGCCAATGTCAATCCCAGAAAATGTTCGGTAACTGCCGCCAAGCCAAAACGGTGCATGCCAAGCAGACGCGCCGCAATCTCCGTGTCGAACAGATGACGCGGCTCCATGCCGAGGTCCGCGAATCCTGGAAGGTCCTGCAGGGAATCATGCAGAATCCACGTGGCGTCGCCTACGGCGCGATTGAAATCGTTCCAGTCGGCCCCCGCTTGCGCCAATGCCTGCGGATCGAGCAGGCCGATACCTGCACCGGTACGCTTGAACTGCACCAACCAATCCTCATGCCCGTAACGGTATCCGGAGGCACGTTCCGCGTCAGCGGCCAAAGAGCCTGTTCCGGCCGCCAGAAGATCGCAGTAATCGCGGAAGGCCGGCAACGTATCAATCACATCGGGTACGCCCTCACGCGGCTCGGACTGCAGCCTCGGCTCGTCAATCAACGGGAACACCTTCCTCGGATTACGTCATGGTTCGGAGGAACCAGGCCCACGATTCAACCTGAGCGCCGGCATCAAGACCCCCATCGGCATAGTCTAATGGAGTCCAAGACACACGAAGTTCGCAGCCCATGGACGGCACACCGCTCATCGATCCGAAGGTGGTGTTCCTGGTAACCGTGACGGTGCCGGAAACATTCTCCGCACCGGCTTCGTCCAGATGTTCGAGCATGGAATCCCCATACATCGACGGCGTGAGACAATCCTCCCGCTCATTGGGCAATGGCAAAGACGCAAACGCGACGCAACGCCAATGGGAATGCCAATCGTCAAGGCAATCGTGCGAATACAGCACCATGATCCAGCCGTCCGCCGTCGCGCAACGGTTCCCGGTCATGGCGCAATCATTGCGGAAATAGGATTTTTCGTCGCGATACGAGCTGCTCTCCAATGCCACGCCGACGCCAAAATCGGCCATGGCGCAAGGTATCGGAATCTCACGATAGGCCACGCCGTTCACTCGCCGCATATTGCGCACGGAAAGAACGGCATCCCACACGACATCGGGCACGCCGAGAGGTCTGTTCATCGGCATGTCGGCGGCATGGTTTTCCCTGCTGTCGGCACGCGCTGCAGTGGGCGTACCCAAAGGGAAAGCATAAATGTCCGCCATGATTCAAGGCTAAGGCAGACATCATGCGATTCATGGTATTTCGGGGTATTTCACTTCGCGTCGAATGTGAAGATTTGCAATCCCCACCGTTCCGAGTCGGTTTCGCCGACGACTTCCGCCGGCGAAACCCCGGGCAAGACCTTAATATACGACGAATCCATGGGAGCGGAACTGGTCCATGACACGCTGCTTCATGGCCGCCGACGGACCCTTCTGATCTTCCAACGGGTACGGGATGCGCAGCTCATGCCACTTCGGGCGGCCGAGCTGGTGAAATGGAAGCACATCGATATGCTCCACCGCATCGCCGAACGTTTCGCAGATCTTCGCCACGTTCTCGACGTTCTCCTCCGCGGAGGTGAGATCCGGCACAAGCACGAACCGTATCCAGATCTTCTTGCCCGCCTTGGCGAGGCGCTGTCCGAAATCGATGGTGGGCTGCAGCACTCCCCCGGTCACGATACGGTAAGTTTCCTCATCACCGGACTTCACGTCAAGCAGACACAGGTCGATATCATCGATCATTTCGTCCGTATAGTTTCTGTTGAGGAAGCCGGAAGTGTCGAGGCAGGTGTGCACGCCCATCTCCTTGGACGCTCGGAACACGCGGGACACGAATGCCGGTTGCATCATCGACTCGCCTCCCGAGAAGGTGATGCCGCCACCGGTGGCCTTGAACAGGTCGGCATAGCGGTCGATCTTTTTGATCATCGCTTCCAGGTAGACGGGCTTGCCGTCGCGCATCTTCCAGGTGTCGGGATTCTGACAGTACTGGCAACGCAGCGGACAGCCACTCATGAACACCGTCATGCGTGTACCTGGCCCGTCGACGGACGTGTTGATGTCCCAGGAATGCACGAAACCGATGTCACCGCTTTTCAGCGCATTGATGCGGTCCCGTCGATCCATGCCGATCGGCGATTCGAAGCCGGACAGGCCTCCCATCAGCGTCTGGCTGGCGTAGGCTTTCGAGCCTTTGAGCATGTGCCTGGTGGTGGTGCGGAACTGTGCGATCTCAGACATCGATGTCCCTTTCATTTATTCCGAAGTCCCCCTATCCGGGAAACAAAACGCAAGGGGCGAAGCCTTTCAAGCACCGCCCCTTGCCGTATTACCGCTTCACGCGGCGCTCATCCGTCCTAGTCGACGACGGCGCCCTGGTGGAACGTACGGGAGATCACGTCGAGCTGCTGCTCCTTGGTGAGCTTGACGAAGTTCACCGCGTAGCCGGAGACACGCACAGTCAGGTGCGGGTACTTCTCCGGGTGCTCGACGGCATCCTCGAGCTGCTCCTTGCGCAGCACGTTGATGTTGGCGTGGTACAGGCCGTGGCCGTTGCCGGCGTCAAGGATGCCTACGAGGTTGCCGATACGTTCGTCCTCGTCGCGGCCCAGACCATCAGGGGTGATGGTGTTGGTCAGCGAGATGCCGTCAAGAGCGTCGTTGTAGTCGATCTTGCCGACGGAGAACATGGACGGCAGCATGCCGTGGGAATCCATGCCGTTCTCCGGGTTGGCGCCCGGAGCGTACGGGGTGCTCTTCTTGTGACCGGACGGGAAGGCGCCGGTGGCCTTGCCGTACTCCACGTTGGAAGTGATGGTCAGGATGGACTGGGTCGGGACGGCACCACGGTACACCGGCAGGCGCTTGACCTGGCCCATGACGGTGGAGACGACCCACTTGGCGATGTCGTCGGCACGGTCATCGTCGTTGCCGTACAGCGGGAACTCGCCTTTGGTACGGTATCCGACGATCAGATCGTCATCGGCGCCTTCGACGTATTCGTCCTCGTGACCCGGGATGGTCTTGGCATCCTTGTTGTAGATCGGGTAGACCTTGGCATACTTGCAGGCGGACAGGGAGTCGGCTGCGATCGACAGGCCGGACATGCCGCAACCCAGGGTGCGGTACACCTCCTTGTCGTGCAGAGCCATCTCGATGGACTCGTATGCATACTTATCGTGCATGTAATGGATGATGTTCAGAGCCATCACATAGGTCTCGGACAGCCATTCCAGAGCCTTCTCGTAGTTGGCCTTGACCTTCTCGTAGTCCAAGGTGCCGTCAGCTTCCGGAGCGATCGGTTCGATCACGCCCTTGTCGATGACCTGCATGCCGGTCATCTCGTCGCGGCCGCCATTGATGGCGTACAGCAGGGCCTTGGCGGAGTTCACGCGAGCCGCGAAGAACTGCATCTGCTTGCCTACACGCATCGGGGAGACGCAGCATGCGATTGCGGCGTCATCGCCCCAGTGGCCGCGGATTTCCTTATCGGACTCGTACTGGATTGCCGAGGTGTCGATGGAGATCTCGGCGCAGAAGCGCTTGTAGGCTTCCGGCAGCTTCGGATCCCAGAAGATGGTGATGTTCGGCTCCGGGCCAGGTCCAAGGTGCTCAAGGGTCAGGGTGTTGAGCAGACGGAACGAGGTCTTGGTGACCAGGGTGCGGCCGTCGTCGCCGAAGCCCGCATCGGACCAGGTCGCCCAGTACGGATCGCCGGAGAAGATCGCATCATAGTCCTGGGTACGCAGGAAGCGCACGATACGCAGCTTCATGACCAGGTTGTCGATGATCTCCTGAGCGTCGACCTCGGTAATCTTGCCGGCCTTCAGATCGCGCTCGAAGTATACATCGAAGAAGGTGGATACGCGGCCGAACGACATTGCGGCGCCGTCCTGGCTCTTGACGGAGGCGAGGTAACCCATGTAGGTCCACTGCACGGCCTCCTGGGCGGTCTGTGCCGGGCGGCTCAGGTCGAGGCCATACTCCTTGCCGAGGTTGATCAGCTGCTTCAGGGCCTTGATCTGTTCGTCGTGCTCTTCACGGAAGCGAATCCAGTGCTCGATCTCCGGCTCGGTGAAATCGTTGCGATACGGCACGGAATCCTTGTCGCGCTGCTTGAACTTGATCAGGGTGTTCACGCCATACAGGGCCACGCGGCGGTAATCGCCGATGATACGGCCACGGCCGTAGGCATCCGGTAGACCGGTGAGGATCTTGTTGTGACGAGCGACCTTGATCTGCTTGGTGTACACGCCGAAGACACCGTCATTATGGGTCTTGCGGTACTTGGTGAAGATCTTCTTGATCTCCGGATCCGGCTCCTTGCCGGCCTCACGAATGGCCTGCTCAACCATGCGCCAGCCGCCGTTCGGCATCATGGCGCGCTTGCACGGCACATCGGTCTGCACGCCGACAACCACATTGTCGACTTCCGGGGAGTCGATGTATCCGGCAGGGAAGGAATCAATGCCTGCCGGGGTATGGGTATCCACGTCATAGACGCGCTGCTTGCGCTCTACGGCCAGATAGTTATCGTCAAGATACTTCCACAGATGCTTGGTCTTGTCGGTGGCGTCGGCCAGGAAGGACTCGTCACCCTCGTACGGCGTGTAGTTCTTCTGGATGAAGTCACGAACATCGATGTCCTTCTGCCAGTTGCCCTCGGTGAAGCCGTCCCAGGCCTTGGCCTCAAGCTCCTCCTGGGAGACCGCCGTTGCATCAACTGCTGCCATTTCCACTCCTTCTGGGTGTAGGGTTGGCGACGCATCGTTACGTCGTCGCTAATTTAAAATTCTATCGGTCCTCACCTGAGAACTGGCTGATATTCAAGCCGAATAAAAGTGATTTATTTCACATATCCAAGGTGTTGCTCAATGCCAAGTGTTTCCAATGCCTCCCGCAAGGCGGACGGATGAAAGCCACTCCATCCGCGCTCCAGAGGATCCGTTGCATGTTCCATGAACTTCGCTTACTTGGAAAATCACAGATTGCGGGCCAGCAGACGGGCCACGTTTTCGGCGGTACGGGCCAGGTTGTCCGCCGCATGGTCGACGGCGTCGCGCATGGTGGAGACGCCTGGCATGATGCCGAAAATCGCGTCGATGCCCAGGTCATACAGCTGATCGATACCCTCCCCGATGCTGCCGGCCAGCGCCACCACCGTGCAATCCGGCGACGCCTGCTTGACCGCGCGGGCCACACCCATCGGCGTTTTGCCGTATTGCGTCTGAAAGTCGATGCCTCCTTCGCCGGTGAAGCAATAGTCCACCCCTGCGGCCAGCCCCGCCAATCCGGTCGCCTCGATCACCAAGTCAACGCCGGATCTCATGCTTGCTTCGGTGAAGGCCAGGAATCCCGCGCCAAGGCCACCGGCCGCACCCGCACCCGGCACGGTCTCCACCTCGCGACCCAGCTGCTTGCGGATCACCGCAGCATAATGGGCCAGCGCGTCGTCCAACCGCTCGGCCATGTCGGGAGTCGCACCTTTCTGAGGGCCGAACACGGCCGATGCGCCGCGCACGCCGGTCAACGGATTGGTCACGTCCGAAGCCAGACGGATGCGCACGTCGGCAAGCCTTGGATCAAGACCGGAGACATCCACTTCAGAGAGTTCGGCCAGCGCCGCACCGCCAAACGGCAATGGCGCGCCGTTGTCGTCCAGCAGCCGTACGCCCAGTGCCTGTGCCATGCCCGCCCCGCCATCGTTCGTAGCCGAACCTCCCAGTCCCACGATGATGTCGCTTACGCCCTGCTCCAGCGCATCCTTAATCAGTTCACCGGTGCCGTAGGTGGTGGCGATCAGCGGATTGCGCGTGGTCTCGTCGATGTATTGGATGCCGCTTGCCGCGGCCATTTCGATGACCGCAGTGCGGCCGTCACCGAGAATGCCGTATTCCGCATTCGTCGGATGACCGAGAGGGTCGGTGACCAATACGCGCATGATGCGCCCGCCGGTGGCATCCACCAGCGATTGAACGGTGCCTTCGCCGCCATCCGCCATGGGGATGCTGACGAATTCGGCTTCGGGCAGCACCTTGAGAATGCCGGATTCGATGGATTGCGCCGCTTCTCGCGCGGTAAGGGAGCCCTTGAATGAGTCCGGGGCAATGACGATTTTCATGGGAATCCTTTCGGGGAGGAATATGAATGATTAGGTTATCGGACAAGCGTTAGAACACGATGTTCAGCACCACGGCCACAACCGTCATGGTCAGGCCGACCAAGGCTTCGAAGGGCAGCACGCCCAGTCTTTCGCCGATGGACATGTTCATTGATTTGGCGGAGACGTGGAAGTAGTTGCCGTGCGGCAACGCGTCAATCACCGTGGCACCGGCCTGCATGGTGACCGCGGCGGCCACCGGCGTAGTGCCGAAGGCGAGGATCGTCTCGCCGAAGGAGCTCGCGCCGAGAATCACACCGGTAGAGGTGGATGCGGTGGCGGCGGCCATCAGGATGCCGGCGATCGGTGCGAGCAGGGCGCCGGGCACACCGGCGGCGGTAATCAGGCGCACGATCTGGTCGGGAAGGTCGGAGCTGGTGATAAGACCACCGAGAGCGCCAGCGCCGATCAGAATCATGACCACATCGATCATGCGTGCAATGCCGGCTTTGGTGTAATCGAGGATGCGCCACCCCTGCCCCATGGCCAGCAGTCCCACGATGGCCGCAAACGGGAGAATGTACATCGCGTCGACCTGGAACATGGTGAGCGCCTTGATGCCCAGCACCGAACCCAGCGGATTGATGAGCAGCAGCACGACGGCGATTGCGGGCGCGACCATGGCCCTGCCAATGGAGGGCAATTCGCGAGAGGCCTTGCCACCGCTCTTCGCGCTTGCATTCTCACCGCCGTTCAGATCGTCCATGGTAACGACCTGGCCACGATGCTGTACCAGCGTGGCCAGCAACACCGCCATGCCCAGGCCGAACAACGCCGGAATGAAGCTGGAGACCATCACTGCGGAAGGCTGGATGTCGAAGCCGGAAGCCGCAGCGATGGTGTTGGGATTCGGGGAGATGATGTTGCCGGCCTTGCCGCCACCGGAGAGCGCCACAAGCAGCGCCAATTTGGACACGTGCATCTTCGAGCCGACTTCAATGGCGATGGGCGCGACGATCAGTACCGCCACGGGAATGAACACACCCACGGCACAGATGACCATCGTGGCGAGTGCCAATGCGAAAATCGCAAGTTTCTCACCGAAGGTGACCACGATGGTCTGGGCGATGCGATTGGCCGCACCGGATTCCATCATCACTCCGGCCAACACGCCCGCAGCAAGTACACGCACCACCGTGCCCATCACGCTTTGTGTTCCAGAGACTACGATGTCAACGGTCTGCGACAGTGTGGCACCGCCGATGACGCATCCGACCACGGCACCGAGCATCAGCGCGTAGGTGGTGTTGAGCTTACGTAGAATCAGACCGATGGCGAGCGCCAAACCAAGCAGCGCCGCCCACCAATGCAATGAAATGTCCACTTTGACACCTTTCGTAACGATGGATACGAAATCTTTTCGCTGCATTCATTATCCGTCGGGCACCCATGCAAAACCATGTGTCTTGCCCCAGGAACATTCCCCCTGTTCTACCGAAAGAAATGGTACGTGTACTATTTTTGTATGGAAATCGATCCGAATATCGCCACCGACATCGTGACGCATCTCAAGGATGCGCTGCGCCACGAAATCAACTTCTTCAATACCAGCGGCATCATCATCGCCAGCACCGACCCCACACGCATCGGTTCCGGGCATGACGGTGCGCGACTGGCCATCGCCAGCAAGCAAACCGTGTGCGTGGATGACGAGCATCGATTCGCCGGCGCCCGGAACGGCATCAACGTGCCGGTGCAGTTCGACGGCGAGCCGGTAGCGGTGATCGGCATTACCGGCGAGCGCGATGAGGTTGAACCTTTCGGCACCGTATTGCAGAAAATGACCGAGATACTGATTCGCGAGCATCTCGACCAGTTGGCCCGGTTCAATCGACGGACCATGCGTGATTCGCTGATCACGGCATTGGCCTACGGCAGCGGGAATGTTGCGGACAACGAACGTCTCGCGGCCATGTTGGGCATCGATCTTGATCTGCCGTGCATGATCGCATCGATACGCAGCGTTAACCCTCACGACCTGCTGACGTATCAGGAACGAATCGTCTCCGCATTGGATCGGCAGGTCGAGGGCCGTCCTGACGTATTGGCCACGCTGACTCCGCAGGAATGTCTGCTAGTTATCGTCGGTTCCGATGACGAGAGCGCCGAATCCACCATCCGAGCCACGGAATCGCTGATTTCGTCGTTCACCGGGCATGCCACGCACTGTGGTGTCGGCGGCAGGGCATCCACCATGCATGATTGTCGGCGTAGCTACGATCAGGCCGTGGCCGCGCTGCGCTGGGGCATCACGGCCCATGCTTCGCCACTGCCGGCATCCGATGAACGTGATAATGCCTCGCCCCGTACACGGATCGCATCAACGGAGCTTCAACATTGCGATGACGAAAACACGAGTCTCTCGACTTTCACCCGATACGAGGACCTCGACTTGGGGCTCATAGTTCCCGTAATTCCTCCGGAACAGGCGCAGGCGCTAACGCGATTGGTGTTCGGCGGGCTGGACGATGGCGTGATCGACGCATACGAGATTACGTTCGATGCCTACACACGGCATAACGGCAGCATTAGCGCCGCCGCCAAGGAGCTGTTCCTCCACAAAAACACGATGCAGAACCATCTGAACCGCATCGCCGCCATCACCGGTTACAATCCGCGCAATCTCAACGATCACACCATTCTGGCGCTGGCATTTCTTCTGCGTAGGCACAACAGCCGTTGTCTACGCTGAACGGGGCAGGACTGGACGAATCGGATCAGACCGAATCGGGCCGGTCGTCAGTGGAATCCTTCGAATCCTCCGACCAGCGCTTCCATTCGCGGTCCTGCTCTTCCCATTTGAGATTGCGCTCCTGCACGATCTTCCATGCGTCAAGCGCATCCTCACGGGTTTTGTATGGGCCCATGCGATGGCTGGCCGGAGAGACCATGCCCAGCTCAGGCTGCTCGGTCACCGTGTTAAAGTACCACTGCTTTTCCATATCCATACTCCTTGACTCGCTTTGCCGTCTACTCACGGAAGGCGTTGGTGATTGGCAACCGGCGATCGCGTCCGAATGCGAGTGCGGTGACCTTCGGCCCCAACGGATACTGGCGACGCTTCCATTCGGCACGGTCCACCAAGCGCATCACCGTGTCGACGGTGGCTTCGTCGAAGCCATCGGCCAGCAGGTCGGCGCGACCGTGCGCATGCTCGATGTACATGGCGAGCACCTGATCGAGCAACGCATATTCAGGAAGCGAATCGGAATCCTTCTGACCTGGGCGCAGTTCGGCGCTCGGCGCCTTCTCGATCGAATTGACGGGAATCATCACGCCGTCGGGCAACGGAACGCCAGCCGAACCGGATTCATTACCGACGATATGCAGCCCGCCGATACCCATGCCTGCGGCGGCCGCCTTGTTACGCCAACGGGAAATCTCCCAGACGCGCGTCTTGAGCAGATCCTTGATCGGGGCATAGCCGCCGACCGCATCACCGTAGATCGTGGAATAGCCGCAGGCGAGTTCAGATTTGTTCCCGGTGGCCACCGCAAGCAGACCCTTGGAATTCGAATAGGCCATCACGATCACGCCACGGATGCGGGCCTGCAGGTTTTCAGCCGCCACGCCTTCCAGATCAAGCTGCTTCTGATAGGCCACGAACAGCGGTTCGATGGGCTGGATGTCGTAATGCGCGCCGATGTTGTTCGCCAGATCGGCCGCATCGTCCTTGGAACCATCGGATGAGTACATGCTCGGCATGGAAATGCCGTACACGTTGTTGCCACCGACCGCGTCGGCCGCCATGGCCGCCACCAGAGCGGAGTCGATGCCGCCGGACAGACCGAGGCACACACCCTTGAAATGGTTCTTGGCCATGTAGTCCTTCAATCCCAATACGCACGCAGTGTACACCTCTTCGTCGGGATCGGGTTTGTCCGCGATGACGCCAATGCTCTGGCGTTCGGCGGTGGTATCGAGGTCGAAGAGCGCCAGGTCCTCCATGAACATAGGCGAGCGCTGCAGCAACGTGCCGTCGGCATCGACGGTGAAGCTGCCGCCATCGAACACGAGATCGTCCTGTCCTCCGACCTGGTTGAGGTAGATCATCGGCGCGTTTACCTCGGCCGCACGCCGCACCGCCAAGTCGAAGCGAGTGTCGGTTTTGCCTTCCTCATACGGCGAACCGTTCATGGTCAGCAGCAGGTCGATGTCCTGTTTGGCGAGTTCGGCGACCGGGCCGCCATCCTGCCAGATATCCTCGCAGATGGCCACGCCGATACGCGCACCGTCCACGTCGAGCACCATGGACTTGTTGCCCGGGCTGAAGATGCGGAATTCGTCGAATACACCGTAGTTGGGCAGGAAGTGTTTGTCATAGCCGGCCCAGACCACGCCATCGTGCAGCACGACGAGTCGGTTGCGTGGTTTGGAGTTCTCACGGTCGGTGCCCACGGTGCCGACCACCACGAACAGGTCATCGAGCCCGTCTGCGGCGAGTTCGGTGGCAAGCCAGTTGGCTTTGTCCCATGCGGCCTTGCGGAAGGTGCCGCGGAGGGCCAGATCCTCGATCGGATAGCCGGTCAGGGTCATTTCCGGGAACACGACCACCTTGGCGTGCTGCGCTGCGGCCAGATGCGCGTAGTGCATGACCTTGTGGGCGTTGGCGTCAAGGTCTCCTACGCAGGTGTCGATTTGAGCGAGGGCGAAACGAATGTCAGTCATACTTGCCTAGTCTATTGCGCTGTGCGTATCGTCCACGCGAACGGCGCGCATATGGCATGAAAAACCACACGCGCGCCGTTCGTCCGCACCATTTCGCCCAGCTCGTCATCATGCGAGCTCGTTCAACACGGTAAGCGCCGCGTTGGCATAGAATTCCACACCGGCCTGCAACGACTCGTCGAGACCCACGAAGTTCGGACTGTGCCAATCCGGGCATCCCGCTTCGCCGTTGGATCCGATGAAGGCGAATACCGGCAGCGTGACCTTGCCGTATTCGCAGAAATCCTCCCCCGCCATCGAAGGACGGATCGGCTCAAGTTGGGCATATTCGCGCACATCGTCCGCAACGGCCTTGGACAGTCCTTCGTCGGAAACAAGAGGATCCTGGAAATCATCCCAATCGATGTCGGCGGTGATACCGTACCCTGCCGCGATGGCGTTGACCTGTTCCGCGAAACGACGGCCGACCATCTCGCCATCGGACTTGTGGAAGTATCGTACGGTACCTTGGAAGCTGGCCTTATCGGGCACCACGTTCCACACGTGGCCGCCGTGCAGTTCGGTGATCGACAGTACGAGCGGGTGGAATGGCGAGACGTTGCGGCTCACGATGGTCTGCAATGCCAGAATCATCGTGGCGAGCGCCTCGATCGGGCCGGTGCCCTTGTGCGGGTAGCCGGCGTGTGTTCCGGTGGCGTGCAGGGTCACGTGGAATTTCACGCAGCCCGCCATCATCGGTTCGGGGCCGATGGCCACCTGTCCCGGCGCATAGTTCGGATTGTTATGTGCGCCGATGGCCGCCGAGACATCGCTCAGCAGTCCGGCGTCAATCATGGCACGGGCACCGGTTCCCGTCTCTTCGGAAGGCTGGAACAGCAATTTGACGGAACCCTTGATCTGCTTGCGATGCTTGGCGAGCCAGAATGCGGCGCCAAGAAGATACGACATATGCAGGTCGTGCCCGCATCCATGCATCACGCCGTCGTTCACGGATGCGAACGGCAAGCCGGTATCCTCCTGAATCGGCAGACCGTCGATATCGGCGCGCAGGGCGATGCGCGGACCGGGTTCGACGCCGCGTATCAGGGCGACGACGCCTGATTCCAGAGGATTGTTCAGGATTTCGATGTCATGTGCCCGGAGCAGCTTCTCAATGTAGGCACTAGTCTCATACTCCTTGAAACTGCGCTCGGGGTGGGCGTGCAGATGGTGTCGGATTGCTATCAGTTCCGGCGTGATTTCGATGTGTTCGGTCATTTTCCCACGAACTCCTTGTCTTCTTCCGCGCGACAGACGGCGTCAACGCTTCAGCAGGTGCCTGGCGATGGAATTGGCGATGCCCTGCACAACCTGCACAAGCACAATCATAATGATGACCGCGGTCCATGTGACGGTTTGGTCGAATTTCTGGTAGCCATAGGCGATGGCGAAATTGCCCAAGCCGCCACCGCCGATGTAGCCCGCCATCGCAGACATGTCAAGAACGCCGATGAACAGGAATGCGTAGGCGAGAATCAGCGGCGCCAACGCTTCCGGAATCAGCACGGTACGTACGATGGTCGGTTTCGAGGCGCCCATGGAACGGGCCGCCTCGATGACGCCTGGATCAACTGGGACGAGATTCTGTTCGACCAAACGCGACGTAGCGACCGTGCACATGATGATCATCGGGAAAATCGCCGCGACCGTGCCGATGGACGTGCCCACCACCTTGATGGTCAGCGGCTGCATGGCCGCAAGGAAGATGATGAATGGAATCGGACGAATGATATTCACGATCACATCCAGGATGCGGTAGAGTACCGCGTTTTCGAATAGATTGCCCGGCCTGGTGCCATACAACACCACACCGAGAACCAGCCCGAGGAATCCGCCGACCACCAGTGTGATCAGCACCATCTCAAGGGTCTGCCCGATCGACTCGAACAGCAGCGGCCTCAGCACGCTCCAATCGCTGCGACTTGCCAGAACGATACCTTCTTGCGTCATATCCGTCACTCCTGTCCCGCTGTGGCCAAAGCCTGCTCATACGGCACTTGGTCATCCGCCGTGCCGAAATCGATGATGTCGCTGTTCCGTGCGAGTTCGGCAAGGAACGCGTCAACGCCGTCACCCGAAAATTCGTATGTGATGGCGCCGATGGCGATGCCGCGCACCGTGTCGATGCCGCCGTACTGCAGACTGCTGTGTATGCCGTGTTCGGCGATCAGCTGGGAGATGTTCTGCCCGGAAGCGCCGATGACCGAGCCGTCCACGGTGTCGGTCACATCATGCTGACGGATCAGCACGGTGACGATGTGCCCCGGACATTGCGCATGCAGACGTTCCACCCGGGATTTCTCGGGAATGCCACTGACCGCAGTGGAGATGAACCTTTTGGTGACTTTCTGGCGCGGCGCCGCGAACACGTCATACACGTCGCCTCGCTCCACCACTTTGCCGGAGCTCATGACCGCCACACGATTGGCGATCTGCTGCACGACATTCATCTGGTGAGTGATCAGCACGATGGTTACGCCCAATTCTTCGTTGACACGCCTGAGCAGGGACAGCACCTCCATGGTGGTTTCGGGATCCAACGCACTTGTCGCCTCATCCGCAAGCAGAATCTTCGGATTGGTGGCCAGGGCCCTGGCGATGCCGACACGCTGTTTCTGGCCTCCGGACAGTTGCGACGGATACTTGTTCGCATGCTCGCTGAGGCCGACGAATTCAAGCAGTTGCGAGACTCGTCTGTCCTGATAATCCTTACGCCAATGATCAAGCTGCAACGGGTAGGCGATGTTCTGTGCCACCGTCTTGGTGGAAAACAGGTTGAACTGTTGGAAGATCATGCCGATCTTCTGACGAATCGGCCGCAGCTTGGCCTCGCTGAGTGCGGATACCTCGGTGTCAAGCACGGTGACGGTTCCCGACGTAGGCTTCTCCAAGGCATTGATCAATCGCACCAGCGTCGACTTGCCGGCACCGGAATAGCCGATGATGCCGAAGATGTCGCCTTCGTTGATGGTCAGGCTTACATCGTCCACCGCGCGTGCGACCGTAGCGCCTCTGCCTGATGCGGCATTGCCGCCGCGCTGTTTGAATTCCTTGACCACGTGGTCAAAGACGATAATCGGAGTGGGTTCTGTCATACTGTCACTTTCGTTGGGAACGACTCGGCGTATGCACCGGTTTCAGGTGCCACCGGCATCTCATCATAACGAGAGGAAGCCCCCTCGAGACACGAGGGAGCTTCCCCATACGAAATCACTTGACTTCCTTGGCTTCCTTTTCGATCTTCTGCAGGTAGCTCTGCAGGTCAGAGGCGCTGAACTTGTCGGCGAACACCGCGGTACCGCCGGAATTCTCCTGTAGCTTGTCAAGCACGTCTTGGGTCTGGAAGATCTCGACGACCTTCTTGTAGACCTCATTGTTCACATCGGCCTTGCGGGTGGCGAAGATGTTGATGTACGGACGTGCCTCCTCGGATTCGGCATCATCCTGATAGATGGCATCGGAGGCTTTCAGACCGGCATCGGAAACGTAATCGTTGTTGATCACACCGGCGGCGACCTGCGGGTCCTTCAGGGAATTGGCGACCTGCTCGGCCTTCAGCGGAGTGACTTTCACCTTCGACTTCGCCTCATCGATGTCCTGCGGAGTGGAGAACGGCGTCCAATCACCCTTCAACGTGACCAGACCTGCGGCCTTCAGCACGCCGATGGCACGTGCCTGATTGGTTTCATCGTTGGGAATCGGCACGGTGGAGCCATCGGGAATGTCCTTGACATCCTTGTATTTGGTGGAGTAGATGCCCAGCGGGTAGATGGCCACACCGCCGATCGGCTGCAGATCCTTGTTGTTCTGCACGTTGTAGTTCGCCAGATACAGAAGGTGCTGGAATTCGTTGAGGTCAAGCTCACCGGAATCCACCGCAGGATTTTCGGACGTATAGTCCTGGAAATCAACGATCTTGACATACAGTCCGGCTTCTTTGGCCTTTTTCTGGAATTCCACCCACTGCGGGTCGGTGGCCCCCACCACGCCGATCTTCACCGGATTGGATTCGGTGCCCTTGGCATCGGCCGTCTTGGAGCCGTTCACCACACGCAGGCCGAAGAATCCGCCCACCGCCACCAGAACGACCACGATTGCGGCGATGATGATGTTGCGAACGGTGTGATTGACACGCACCGGTTCTTCCGGAGCCCCGTTCGGTTGTTGAATCGAAGATGTCATGTCTGTCCCTCTCTCTTATGGAATCCTGCTCGTGACGTGGCTTCCACATCACGTGACGTCCTCTACCATACGGGATGAATTCAGCGGAAAAGGCGGAAATGCAAGGATTTCCTATCGGCGTTCGTTATAGCCTGTATTCAAGGCCAACATTGGCGCTGTTGGGTGGAAGATTATTTTCGACGCATATGCGTGCACGATTATGCTATCGCGTAGCGTGTTACCCGACCTATGCTTTTCCAGACTGGGCCAGACGGAATGTTTACGAAAGGTTGTTTCCATGCATGACACCTACGACATCAAGGCGGCGTTTTTCGACATCGACGGCACGTTGACCAGTTTTGTGACGCATGTGGTACCGCAATCCACCGTTGACGCGTTGCGAGCGCTGCAGGCCAAAGGCGTGAAGATCTTCATCTGTTCAGGTCGGGCGCCGTCCTACATGGGCGTGGTACTCAACACGATTCCCGTTACCTTCGACGGCATCGTAGGACTGAATGGCCAATATTGCATGGACAACACCGGACTCTCCTATCGTCACCCGCTCGATCAGGTCGACGTGGAAAGAATCACCGCATGGCTGGACGAGCATACGAACGTCATCGCCAACTATGCGGAAAGCGATCACGGGTATTTCAACCGCGTCGACGAGGCGATGCGGCAGACATGGAAGAGTCTGGGCAAAACCGCGCCGAAGGTCGATATCTGTGATCCGCATACCCGAATAACGGATCATCCCACTTTCCAGATCAGTCCTTACGTCGATAGAGCCGTCGAGGCTGAAATCACCGAAATCTGCGACAACGTGCGGGGAGTGCGCTGGCATCCGGATTTCACCGACCTGATTCCCGCCGATGGCGGCAAGGCGAAGGGCATGCAGGTCATGCTCGAACACTACGGATGGCACCGCGGCAATGCGATTGCCTTCGGTGACGGCGGCAACGATGTAGACATGCTGGAGTACGCGGGAATCGGCGTGGCCATGGGCAATGCCACCGAAGAGCCGAAACGAGCGGCCGACTACATCACCGACAGTGTGGATGATGCGGGAATAGCCAACGCCTTGCATCACTTCGCGATTTTGTAACGGCATCACGTTCGTCACGACTACCGTCACTATCGCATTGTCAATATGAACGGATCGTGCGCCTTGCCCGTATACGATTACAATCATGCGCACGATTCGAAAGCACCCCCCGCAAATCGAAATCGTGCACGCACAGCATGAGGAAGCCAGCCCTCTTTTCACGCACAGCCGGCCATTCCGATGCCCATAAGCGACAGCGCTCAGCCCATATGCCCCAGATGACTTACGATTCCGGCGAGCCGCAAGACATCCGTCATCCTTCGTGCCGGTCGGGAATCCACAATGAATGAAACCTGATGGTCCCGAACCTATGGGAGAATCGGGAACCATGACTACTATCATCATGCGCACGACTGATGATAACCGTGGTCAACTGTTTATGGCTTTATTCCAAGGTTTTCCATTCCTGGGAAGTCTGCCGATTACCCTCGTTTTCCGCGAGGCACCTACAGGCACCCGAGAAAACCTCGACTGATTTTCCCCTTGCCGGCCGGTCAACTACGGAAGTAGATGCCCGCATCCCAAGCCGCACCACTTCCGAAGGGGGAAGCCAATGAAAGACCCGGGAAACACGCCGCACACGCGAAAACGCAGGAAATGGGGATCGGTGATCGTCCGCAAGGACGCGAACGGCAAACCCACCTCCCTCCAGGCGCGATACGTCAACCCGCTCGACCCGTCCAAGAAAGTCAGCCGGAACTTCGGACTGGAATACCAGGCGGAAGCGTACAAGTGGCTCGACGAGGAGCACTACCTCGTCACACTCCACCACAAGGGCATCAGGCAATGGGTCCACCCATCGCAACGACGCGCCGAGACCATGCCCACATTCGGGGAATATTCTAGGGACTACTTCGATCACTACCGGAAATACGACGGCAGCCGGCTGTCCGGCCGGTCCAACAGATGCAACGAGATCACACTACGGCGACTCAACAAGACCTTCGGAGGCATCCCGCTCGACCGCATCACCAGCCAGATGATCGACGAATGGTACGCGAAGGCCAGGGACGAGCTGACGCCCAGCACGTTCGAGCACACGGCACGCACACTCAAACGGATCATGCCCGCCGCCGCGACCGAACAGACGGACGGCACACCACCGCTCATCCCGGCGAGCCCATGCCGGTACCGCGTCATCAAACCGCAATCCAAACGACGCGACCAGCCGCCGGTCACCGCCGACGAGATCAGAAGGATGGCCGACCTGTTCCCCGACTACTACCGGCTCACCCTCTGGCTCTCCCTCCTGGTCGGCGGACTACGCCTCGGCGAGGTATGCGCCCTGCAACTCAGGGACATCGACCTGGAGAACCTGCAACTCCACGTCCGTCACTCCGTCAACCGCGGCCCCGACGACAGGGGCAAATACCGGCTGTGCGAACCGAAGACCAAAAGCAGCAAACGGGTCGTGCCGATCCCCAGACCGCTCGCCCCGCTCATCGAGGACCACATCAGCCGGTTCTGCACAGACCGCAAACCCGACACCATGCTGTTCCACTCAACCATGCTGGACGAATGGCTGCTCCCGCCCACGACCATCGAACGGACGTTCCGCAAGGCCCGCGAACAGATAGGCCGCCCCGACATCACCTTCCACTCACTGCGCACCACGCACGCCACCATGCTCGTCCTCGAGGGAGGGACCATGCGAGAGACCATGGACGACCTCGGCCACACCAGCATCTCCGTCGCGGTAGACAGCTACCAACGCATCGTCAGGGAACACCACCGCGACGCCGTGGAACTCCTCGCCTACCGGTACCTGCCGTCGGACGACCCGACCGTGATCCGCGCCGTCATCGACCAGAAGGAACGCCAGATCGACAAGCTCCGCAACGAGGTGGACAGACTCAGGAAGATCCTGCGGGAAAAGAACTGACCGGACCACGGCACGCACCGAGATACCAGCAGACCGGAACACCTTTCTACCGGAATACCGAAACACCGATTACCAAGGTAACGGAATCGATCTCAGTCCCTCGGACCTTCCATGTCGCGGCCCTCGCCGAAGAGATGGTCGAACAGTTTCTATGTTCCGCTCCGGATGTTCCGGCATCCTGGCCCGACGCATCCGAAAGTCATCTCGACCGGCGCCTGCGTTTTGGCTTTTCCTGCCTTGGAGGAACGATGGCGCGCTGATAGGAGTAATGCCCGTACACGTGACGGCGCTGCTCGAGGGACATGTCGTATGCCTTGTTCGCCGGTTGCGCATACTTACCAAGATGGGCCAGGTCGTTCGACATGGTCAACGGTTCGGACAACGGCTTGACGATTCTCCCGAACATATCCTCAAGAGGGCGCAGGTCGTTTCGTTGCATCCCCGCGATCGAGGCTTGATCATTCGTCCGTTTGTCGATGAGTCCCCAGTCGAAATGCCAGCCGGCCTCGCGCGCGATGATCTCCCAGAAAATGCGTTGCGTCCGTCCGTTGCCCTCACGGAACGGGTGGAGGATGTTGAAGTTGTTGTAGCTGACGCTCAGACGCTTCACGAATTCTTCACGGCCGAGGCCTTTGAGGAGATCGTCGGCGCGAAGCATCCCCTCGGAGTAGCGAACCCCTATGCTGAACAGTTCCAACGGTTGGAAGGGAAGCCCCTCGCCCTTGCCCATGTCGATGGTCCGTATCTCCCCCGCCCAGTTGTACACGTCCTGGAAGAGGAACCGGTGTATGCGGCGAAGCTGTTCCAGCGTCCCCTCCGCAGGTGGGAGATTCTCTCTCAGAATGGCGGCGCGGGCGGAGCAGAGATCGTTCTCCGCAGCCGCCAGCGCATCCTCGTCCGTGGCGCCCACAAGGTTCCGCAGCACGTTTGTTCCTGGAATCAGGTAGGGATCGGGGACACGCGCCATCGTCACTCCAATCCGTAACGGCGACGGGTGCGGGAAAGAAGCTCGGCGCTGCCGATGCTCCCCCGTGCATATTCTCCGGCATCGCGCATGAAGGCCCTCGTCACGTCACCGCCTTCCAGCCGCACGGACTGCACCGACAGTCCGACGTTCTCCGTGCGGCGGCGCATCTCGGATTCAGATATCGTTCCGAACATTGCGCCTCCTTTTCTCCTTAGATTCTAGCAAAACCGACGGCCCTTAGACGGAGCCGCGCCTGATTCCGCTCCTAAAGTCCTCCATCCCAGTCGCAATCCTTTCGCCGGATGCCACGCATGTCACGTCAGGCACGTCACCATGCCCGTCCTCGAAGACGGAACCATGCGCGAGACGATGGACGAGCTCGGACACACCAACGTCTCCGTCGCGGTGGACAGCTACCAGCGTGTCGTCAGGGAATACCACCCCCCGCGACGAGGTGGAAGGCTCAGGAAGATCCTGCTGGAACGGGATACCGGAATACCGACGGACCCGGACACCGTTTTACCGAAAAACCGAAATATTTAAAAACCAAAACCAGTAAAGACCGGCATCAAACGGAACAACCCGGCATGCCCACGCCCAATCGGATACCGACATACCCAAAGTATAGGCTTCGGTCTAATGGCCCATATGACGCGCGGGACCTTCATGATCTATTCCGTCGTTCCCACCTTCCTTCCCGCGACGGTCGAGGTTCTTCCGCAATGTTTCGCCGAACTCGTCCAGCAGATCCGTTTTGCTGCGGATGGTCCGACTCGGCTCCGGTTTCCGGCGCAGCCCCTCGATCAGATCGATGAAAGCGCGTTCCTCCTGTTCCACGCAGTCAAGGAGAGTGGAGCAGAACGACGTGGGATCTCCGTCCACCTGCCACGCCTCCAGACTGCGCGCGTAGGCCCGGCCCGCGTCATATTTGATGGCCACGGGACGGTATCCGTGCCCGAGCAGTATGAAGTTGAGCAGCTGGCGGCCGGTCCGCCCGTTGCCGTCCATGAACGGATGGATGTTCTCGAACATCGCGTGGAATCCGGCGGCCTTGAGCAGCGGATGCGCGTCGCTTCCATCCAATCCGTCGATCAGGGATCGCAGGTCGTCGCGGATCTCCAGCGGGTCCGCGGTCTTGACGCGGGTCGCGGTGATCCTCGCCAGATAACCGTAGGGGCGGAACGTGCCGCGGGCGAACGGCTGGAGATCCAATGCGGTCACCTCGTGGATACGGCGGATCAGTTCCTCGCCCAGCTTCCTTCCCTCCTTGGCGTATTCGCGCACGTAGGCCATGCCGTCCGCGACGCCGCGCGCGGCGAACACGTATCTGGCCGGCGAGTCCGATGGGACGAATTCTCCCTCCAATACCAGCGACGTGTCCTCCAGGGTCAGCGTGGATCCCTCGATGGCGTTCGAGTTGTAGGTGTAGCGCACCAGCCAGTCGCGGTCGTAATCCGCCAGTGCCATGTCCTCGATGCCGTCCAACGGCCCCAACGCGCGGGCATGATCCCTCAGCGCGTCGATCCGCCGCAGACGTTCGGAGGTCTCCCGCTCTCCTTCAAGAGCGGTCAGTTCGTCGGGAAGGGATTGGATGCGCTGTGATAGCTCGGGGCTGGCCATCATGCTCCTCTTTTCGTATTCCGGTTGCAAGGTTCATTATTCCAGTCGCTACATCGACGTGCCACTGGTTTCCTGCGCGGCTGCTCGTCTCATGGCTCGGCGTTCGGCCCTGGTGGGCCGTTCGAGCACCCATTCGGCGAAGGCGCGGATGATGATGGATGCGACGATCACGCCGATGGAGCCCCAGAAGCATGGGATGAAGTCCGGTTTGGCGTGATCGGTCCAGAACCAGGCGATCAACGCGAGGATCAACGCCAGACCGGCGGCCAGCGCGGCGAGCTTGTGGAACACCAGGGCGAGCGTGCGGATGGGATGCGTGACCAACCCCACCGCCAACGCGACGATGACGAGCAGGGCGACGACGCCCGCGACGATGATGGCGATGCCCAGGTATATCGCGAGCATATAGAGTCCAAACATGATCGGCCTTCCTTTCCCTCTTCTATTTCGTTTCGTCGGGCATGTAGGTGTAGGCGACGGCCACGCCTTCCGCCTCGAGCAGCACGGCGGCCTCGCGCACGACTGCGGCGCGGCGCTTCACGGACTCCTCGGCCCGGACCCAGTCGGGCAGCCCCTCGGACAGGTCGGAGACGCGCGAGAACGAGAGCACGGCCCGCCCGTCTCCCCTGTGGCGTTCCACGATGGCCGCCACGGCGCACCTGTGCTCGGCCAGGTAATGTCCGAGCATCGCTCTCATTTTCTCAGAGGGCTGGAGCCGGTATTTCTCCGACTCGTATTTCTTGACCATGTCCACGGTGAGGTCGGCGAGCACGGCCACGTCGTGCTGGGTCATGCCGATGCGTTCGCGCGTCGCGCGCATCCACGCCTTCGCCTCGCTCCAATCATCCGCCATGGCTCCTCCTGGATGCAAAAAGTCCGGGCCCGCCCGCGCGAACCGTGATTATACTTTCATATATAATCGAGGTTTTCGACAGGGTGGACCCGGTGTTTTCCGCGACTCGACGCTATGTCTTGCCCGCACCGCGTCACTCGGTTCCTTCTCGAGGATGGACACCTTGATGCTGTTGCGTCCGCCGGCCTGGTTGACGAAGTCGAGCTGCGCGCTCATCGTGCTCGCCAGGTTCGCTGCCGCGAGCAGGAGGAACAGGATCCCGAGCGCCGCGCTGTCCGACAGGAACGCGAGGCCCGCGACGAGGAACACGCCGCCCCAGACGAACGATCCAGGGGTTGAACTTGGTGTTGGTGTCCACGGACGCGATGTTGCGCAACGGGATCGTCTGCGTGGACGAGCCGAGCGGGATCACGCCCAGCAGGGTGTTCGGGCTCTTATACATCACGCGCATGTTGCTCGCGGCGATGCTTGTCTTGAGCCAGAACAGGGCCACGGACGGGCTGAACCGGTCCCCGATGATGCCGGTCTCCCCGTCGCGTAGGTGAATTCGGTCATGGTCTGCTGTGTTTCGGTCATTGTGGTTTCCTTTCTCTAGTGTTTGTCGCCGAAGTCGAATGCGATGCCCTTGTCCTCGTCGATGCGGAGCGCGGCGTCGAACTTGCCGCCCTTCCTTGAGGTGAAGCCCTTCAGGCCGACCTTCCGTCCGGCGAGCAGACGGCGCATGGCGGAGTCGGTGACGGTCTTGCCTGCGATGGTCGTCCAGGCGCGCCAGCCGCATCCCTCCGTCGTCTTCCAGGTGCCGTCGGATTGTTTCTCACACCGGTTGGTGGAGCATTGGAACACCTTGCCCGTTTTGACGACGGGCTTGCCGCAGCGCGGACAGTCGCCGAACGATTCCGCGTTGCGTGTCTTCGTCTGCACATGGTCCTGCCGCACAGCGCTCTGTGCGTCGGCCGGGATGCCGGCCGCGAGGTCGCGGAACTCCGTTTCGACCCGCGCGGGGTCGGCGTGGCCGTGCTCGACCTGCGAGAGCCGGCGTTCCATGCCTGCGGTCAGGGCCACGTCCTTGAGACGCGGAGAGACCACGTCGATCAGGGATTGCCCCTGCACGGTGGAGCGCAGCTGCTTGCCCTTGCGTTCCACATAGCCGGTGCGGATCAGTTTCTCGATCACGTCGGCGCGTGTGGCCGGCGTGCCGATGCCGCCCGAGTGGGATTCGTCGTCGTCCAACGCCGCCTTGAGTTCCTTGTCATCCACCCAGCGGCTCGCGTGTTCCATCGCGGCGAGCAGCGTCGCCTCGGTGAACGGCTTCGGCGGTTTCGTCCGCCCCTCGGACAATGTCGCCCCGCCCTGCGGGACGGGCGCGATGACGACCCCGGTGGTCAGGTTGGCGGGGATGATGTTGCCGGCCGGGTCCTCGTCGTCGCCGTCACGGTCCTCCTGTGGCCTGGCGTGCTCGATGGCGCGCCAGCCGAGGGAGACGGGCTGGTCGGAACGGCTGGTGAACCGGCATTCGCCCTCGGGCAGGAGACGTCCCTCGTCCGGATGTTCCTCGCACCAGTCCGGGTCGATGTTCGCGATGACCGTCGTGGTGTCGTGCACGTAGTCGTCGGCCACGGCCTCCCACATGCGGCGCGCCACGCGGATCAGCACGAGGCGTTCGTCCTCGCCGAGCTCGTCGAGCGCCCGGGCGTCGGCCTGCACGGTGGGCAGGATGGCGGTGTGGCCCGCGACCTTCGCGTCGTTCACCGTCAGTTCCAGGCGCGGGCGTTCCGGCTTCGCGTCCGGTTCGATGAAGCCCTCGACGCGCGCGTCGCCGTCGGTGAGCTTGCGTAGCGTTTCCAGGTCGTCGTGGGTGATGTACTGCGAGTCCGTGCGCGGATATGTCGTCAACCGTTTCTCGTACAGGGATTGCAGTGCGGCCAGGGTGCGCGCGGCGGTCAGGCCGTGGAGTCTGCTCATGTCCTTCTGGAGGCTGGTCAGGTCGTACAGGCGGGGCGGCGCGTCGTGGCGCTGTTTGCGTTCGACCTTGAAGATGCCGAACGTGTAGTCGGGCGCGTTGACGATCCGCAGCAGGGTCTCGGCGTCCTCCCGTTTGTCCAGTCGTTCGCCGGCGAGTTTCCATCCGCCCATCGGCGCTATGACCTTCCAGTACGGTTGGGCGACATGGCCGGCTATCCGCCGGTCGCGGTCCACGATCATCGCGAGTGTGGGCGTCTGCACGCGGCCGACGGTGAACCGCGCGTTGTAGACGAGGCTGTAGGCACGCGACGCGTTCATCCCGATCAGCCAGTCGGCCTTCGCGCGGATCATCGCCGAATCGGCGAGCCCCTGGTAGTCGTCTTCCGGTCTCATGCTTCGGATGGCGTCGCGGATCGCGTCCTCCTCCAGGGACGCGACCCACAGTCGGCTCATCGACTTTCGGATTCCCGCGTGTCGGACGATCCGGCGGAAGATGGCCTCGCCCTCACGGTCCGGGTCGCACGCGTTGACCAATGCTTCGACGTCGTCGCGGCGCATCAGTTCCGAGACGATCCCGTATTGCCTGTCCGCGCCTTTCTCACGGCTCACCTTCCACTGCCATGCCGGTGTCGGGTCGATGGGCAGCGTGTCCAGGCTCCATTTGTCCCAGTCATGGTCCTTGTATTCGTCGGGCGCGGCCAGGTCGACGAGGTGTCCTTGCGCCCAGGTGACCAGGTCGTCGCCGACCTGAAGGTATCCGTCGTGCTTTTCCGCGTGCGTGCCGAGCGCCTGGGCGATTGCCTGGCCGACCGAATGTTTTTCGGCGATGATCAGTCGCATTCTGCATCACGTCCGATCATCAGTAGTTGCCGGCCGTCCATGCGGGCCGTCCGTCGTCCGAGGGCTCCTGGGTTTCGGCGGGATTGGCTTGCGGGGCGGTGCCGTCGTCAGCCGTCCGCGTATCGGTTTCGGCCGTCGTCGGTTCCGCCGCGGCCTCGGTGTCCGGTGCGGAGGATTCGGTGGACTCGGGTTTCCTTCCGGCCGGTTCGGCGACGAGCTCGCCCTTCGAGTCGAACGCGATGTTCTTCTCCGTTCCGGTCATCGCCAGCTTGTCCGCGATCATCGTCCGGCTCATGCCGGGGAACGCCTCCTCGAATTGCCTCGCCGCATCGCGCAGCGCCTGCACGCTCTTGCGGAAATTGTCGAGGCGGCCGTCGAACTTCTTCGCCGCCGCCTCCTTGCGCTTGAACGACTCGCGTTCGTCGCGCAGGAAGTCGTCCACGTAATCGGATGCCATGTCCGTGTTCCTTTCCAGTCTTTTTCATCCCGGTTTTAATCCGGCTGGAACCATGTTCACGCGATCGGACGTGCGCCGGTTTGGACAGTCGGGCTCCGCCAGGATCACACGCGCGTGATCCTGGCTTCGCCGGAAACGGAGCGCGGCACCGGGGCCGCGCGCAATCATCGCCGACCCTTCCGGGATTTCCAGGCGTCGACGCCTGGAAGGGAACGGTCGGCCGGCCATGGTTCATCATCGCAGCCCCGCGCCCGCGTCTTCGGACCTGCGTGTTCCGTGCTCCGCTCCGGGAGGGCTTCGCCCGATTATCCCGAAGCGGGCACGGCCCACGCGTCCTCCACCGCGCGGCGGGACCGCGAGGCTGCCCCATGTCCGGCGAAAGGAAAACAGGAACGCCGGCGGGACACTAAGGAGTGGGACCATGCGGATGGAGCCGATGGAATTGCAGCACGTCGTCTTCGAGACCGACGAGGGACGAATCGACGCGATGTGGAGCGACGTGCGTCTCCACGAGCACGACATCCCCGACGGATGGCATTGCTACGCCGTCAGGGGCGGCGACGGCGGATGGCCGCCATGCAGCATCGAGAAGAGCGTATGGGTCAACCACGCGGGCGACATCGTCACGCCCGACGACATCGACCCGCTGCTCGAAAGAAACAACTGGATGCTCGTCATCAGGGACTGGTGGTTCACCGACGAACCGTTCGAGCACGCGGAATGAAAGGAGACCCGACCATGAAGGAGAAAAGCAAGGCCATGGAATGGTTCCGGGCCAAACACGACGAGCTCGCCGAGACGGCGCGTGCCAACCTCGCCGCGCACGACTTGGAAACCGGACGGGAGGCCTACCATCTGGACAGCATCTACTATGCGACCGCCGAACAGATGGAGGCCATATGCCCGACGGGCATCGACTTCGACCGATACGCGACTCTGGCGAACGGCAGCGTCGGATACGACGAGGCCGACGCGCATTGGGACGGCGCGGCATGGTGGGATGAACGGGCCCGGACCATGTGGGACGAGGTCGACGACATTCCCGACGACGGCCTCTACTGGACAAGTGTCGAGGACTAAACGTCATCGCCGTTCCCGGCCGCGTGACGGACCGGGACCGATGCCGCCCGCATGACGCGGGCGGCGCCTCCGGAGTCCAGAGGACGGCTACCGTCCTCTGGACTCCACGCGCCGGGAACAGTTCCCGGACCCGACAGGGCGTCGCCATGGCACGGAGGCCACGGCTCGCCGACGGGAAACGGAGCGCGGCACCAATGCCGCGCGCATCCCGAGGATTTTCTTTTGACCGGCCGGCTGACGCCTTGATCATAGCGGCACGCGGAACCCGTCAACGCCCGCGCAGCGAAACCCAAGGTTTCGACGCGTTCTCATGACGGAACCCGCTACCACCGCTGGCGCTTTCGCTTGACCATCCGGTCAAAAGAAAAATATCCTAGAATGGAAGACAATGAAAGCAAGGAGGCGGACATGCCGGTCATCAGCATGTTCTTCGGAATCATCATCACCATGAACGCGGACGACCATGTTCCGCCGCACATCCACGCCAGATACCAAGGCCACGAAGCGTCCTTCACCTTCGATGGCAATCTGCTCAAGGGAGACTTCCCGCGCAAGCAGCGCAAACTGGTCGAGGCATGGGTGCTGCTGCATGCCGAAGAGCTGGAGGCCGACTGGGAGCTGGCCTTCAACCTCGAGCACCCGTTCAGAATAGACCCGCTACGCTGACAAGGAGGCGACGGACATGACCATCGACTATTCAATCAAAGTGACCCAATGCGAACCCATGCCGGGCTACAAGCTCAAGGTCACCTGTTCCGACGGCGCGACCGGAATCTTCGACATGTCCCGATACATCGGCCGCGGCATGTTCAAACCGCTCAAGGACCCGCAGACGTTCGACCGCGTGCGGCTCGCGTTCGGCGTGCCCTCATGGCCAGGAGACATCGACATCGCCGCGGAACGCGTCCGCTCCGACATGCAAATCATCTAGAAGCCCGCACGCATCCGCCCCGGCCGCCATCAAGACGGCCGGGGCTTTTTCATGACCGCATGCATGACGGACGCGACGCGACAACAGCAGCCCAAAGACCCCGCGATTTTCCGCGGGGCCTTTTTCATTTCCTCGTTCCGAATGTCCAAACCGACCGCCGTTTCCACGACGGACGATTGGCATGAGACACCGGCCATTCCCTCAAGGCCACGGGCGAAAGGAGCGAGGAGTGAACGCGATCATCCTTCACGGCATTCCACAACCATGCCGTGCGAAATCGCTCCCGATCCATGAAATGGATATGGGAGCAGCAAGTGACGTGATTGTAGCTACAATCACTCGGCCCGCGGTGCGGGCCGACTTGCTCGGGAGACCCAGACCCCATGGTCGGCAGAGCCTCCAGACCGCTCACGCGGCAACAAAGACATCCCATCTCCACGTCTCTCTTGGAGGCGTGGAATGAGCTGGGCAGCAGGCAGAGAGCGGAACATCTGCAAGCGAATCACGTTCACTCAGGACGAGTGGGAGCGGGTGCGCAGGCTGTATGAGGAGCTGACCAGGTACGCTCCGGAGCGCCGTTCGTTCAGTTCCTACGCGCGCAGGATGCTGTCCGAACGACGCATCCACGTCACCGAGATCAGGCCGCTGACCGACCCCGAGCCGATCGCCCGCGAGATCGACCGCATCGGCGTGAACGTCAACCAGATCGCCCACTGGGCCAACGCCAACGAGCACATCAGCCCCGCTCAGGTGGCCGAGATCCGCGCGTCGTTCGACCGCATCGAGCGGCTGCTGGGCGACCTGTTCGCCGACAGGCGCAACGCCGGGAAGGACGCGTGAGCATGGCGGTGGTCAAGCTCGGCCTGCCCGTGAAATCGAATCTCGACGGCCCCTACGGGGCGATGGCGTACATCATCAAGCCCGCCAAGACCGACGGCGGAAGACTGGTCAGCTCGAACTACGGGCGGACCAGGACGGACTACGACGCGCTGGCCGAGCCCATGCTCGAGGACAACCGCAGGTCGCCGCAAGGCATCCGGAAGGACAGCCGACTGGCCTACCACATCAAGCTCAGCTTCAGCCCCGACGACCCCGTGACCCCGGAGCGGGTGCACGAGCTCGGCGTGGAGTTCGCGCGCAGGATCACCGGCGGCGAATACCGGTTCGTGGTCGCCACGCACACCGACCGGCACCACCTGCACGACCACATCATGGTGTGCGCAGCCTCCCGGTACGGGAAGCATCTGAAGGCGGAACTGCCCAAGGACATCATCGAACAGTGGCGCGTCATCGCCAATGAGATCAGCGAGAGGGAGGGGCTGAGCGTCATATTCAACCCCGTCACCGAGCGGGTCGCACGCAAAATGCGCGGCGACGAAACCACGCCGAACGAAGACCCGACGACACAGGCACGCGACCCCAAACATGTCGAAGAGGCTTCCGAACCGGTCACGGCGGCACCGCCGCGAATGACGCGACGGGCCGAAAACGAGGAGCCGTTGGAGCGTCGGTACGGCATGTCGATGGAGGAGATCTACGCGTCCGCGAAGGGCATGGGCGTCAAGGACCGGCTCCGCATGCTGATCGATCTGACCCTGGCTGGCGCGGAGAACTTCGAGGACTGGAAGGACATGCTCGACATACGCGGCGTGGCCGTGACGGTCCGCGGCCGGCACTTCACGTACACGCTCAAGGACACCGGCTTCAAGGTCCGCGACGCGAAACTCGGCCAGGCGTACGACATGACGAACATCATGGCCGGACTCGCACACACGCCCGTCATCCCCGTCACGTTCAACCGCCGGCTCGTCGCCAAACGGACCGGGAAGACGGTCACCGTGTGGCTGCCCGGCACCCACCGGAAGAAGAAGATCACGTTCGACGCGAAGCGTCTCGTGGACGACGGCGGCTCCACGCTGCGCGCGTTCCTGCCCCTCCACCGCGACCAGATCATCCTCGACCCGTCCAACCGGTACGCCGGCAGGACCACCACCCACGGCCTCTACCAGTGGTTCGGCGAACCCACAAGCCGGCTCGAACCACTGGCCGCGCCCGAACGGCTGCCCCTCAGATACGGGGTCAGCCCCGCCCAGCAGCGCTACTACCAGGCGCAGGCGCGCCGCCTCGACCGGCTCGCGGGCGAGGCGCAGGCGCTGAACGCGGCGATCCGCTGGACCCGCCTCGCCGGCGGCGATGCCGCCAGGGGACTCAAGCTGCTGCGGGCGAAGGTCCGCGAATCGCACGACGGACTCCAGGCCGCCGTCATCGCCTTGCATGACGCGATCCAACAGGGAGACCCCGACCTCGTGGCCGAGACGCGCGGCGAGATGGAACGGCGCGAGGCCCTGTGCGACCGGTACGAGGGCGAACTGTCCGCCATCGAACGGGAGATCCACACGACCCGCGACCGCGAGCAGACCGAGACCGAGCAGCGCGAACAGCAACGGCACAAGCGTGGACGGTCCATCTGAACCGTCCCAGGAAACACCATCCAACAAACAGAAAGGAAACCGCAATGCCAATCGAGGAACAGGCGGAGGAGAAGATCCAGAACGCCGTCCAGACCATCATCACCGGAGGCGCGAAGCTCATGCTCAGAATCCCCAAGGGCGTGGCCATGGCGCTGCTCCGCTCCGGCATGAAGCTCGCCAAGACCGGCGTGCACGCCGCCGGCAAGGCCGTGAAGGACAAGATCGACAGCGGCGAGATGTCCGAGAAACGATTGCAAAGGAAGAAGGACGGCGACCTGCACGAGCTGCAACTCGACGACTCGACCATGCGCGAGGTGCAGCACAGCCTCAGGACCGCCGGCATCGACTACCACCTCGAACGCACCGACCAGGGCCAGTTCGTCCTGCACTTCGCCGGCAGGGACGAGGACCATGTCCGCCACGCGGTGCAACGCGCGTTCAAGAACATGGGCCTGGACGTCGCCGACGACGACTTCACCATCGAGCAGACGGAACAGACCCGAAACGAACCGGAACCCCCGGCACGGGAGACGCCGGCCGAACCGGCGGCGAAGCCCATGCCGACGCAGCGCATCGCCTGGGACTTCGTGGACCCGGAGGTCATGGAGATGGCCGCGAACAGCCTCGCCGCCCGGCATCCCGAACTCTCATGGGACAAGCTCATGGGCGACACAACATGCGACGAGCGGGCCGGCCGCGACTTCGCGGACCGGATCATCGGCAAGGCTGCGGCCGACCCGAGACTGCGCGACGAGCTCGACACCATCCTGCGCGACGACTACGGGCAGGGCGCGCAAACCCGGGAGCAGACACGCAAGCGGACGGCCGAGCCAAGCCGGGAGACGCCGGCATCGGAACCGGAAAGCGAACCGGACGAAGCCCGGACACCCGTCGCGCGACAGCAGACGCAGGCCAGAACCAACGTCCCCAAGCCGGCCGGCAAAGAGCGGAAGCCGAAGCCGATCCGGTCGAAGAAGGCACTGCTCGAACGGTTCAAGACCCGGCTCAACGAGAACCTCGCCGAACAGAAGAACCACATGCCACCCGCCCAGAACAGGGACCGCACGCCCCGTAAGGGCCGCTGAAAGGAAACCACAATGAACCAGCAGGAACAAGCGACGAAACGCGCCGCGATCTTCCAGGACACCATCAACGGGACCAACGACCCGACCCCATGGCCGGTGACCATGTGGGCCTCGTCCGGCGACACGATCTGGACGGCCGGCACGGCGAGGACGGCCGGCGAGGACTCGGTGGGCATGATCTACGGTCCCGGCGAAACCATCGTGCACTGGAACACGATCGCCGGCGACACCACCCGCGCCACCGAATCCTTCGCCATCAGACCGTCGGACGGGCAGAGTCCGATGGACGCGATGCTCGCGGGCATCGACCAATGGAACCACCGTCATCCCGACCGGTGGGACACCGTGACCACGCCGGGCCAGTACCGCATGACGGATCCGACGACCGGCCGGCCGCTCCCGATGGGATGGAGCGCCAGCCTCGCCGTAGCCGCGTCCGCAGCGGGCCGGCTCGACCCCGACCTGCTCCAGGCCAGCCTCATGCAGAACGCGGTCGAGCGCGAGCCACGCCCCTGCGTGTTCTTCCTGGAGGACAACGGATACGACCTCATGGTCTTCTCCTGGCATCAAAACCAGCAGGGACTGTTCGACGCGATGAGCTTCAAGCACCTGCAATACGACGACCTGAGCATGCAGGTCACGACCATCAGCCACAGCGAGGACATGAGCGAGTCCTTCCCCGCCAAAACCATGAGCGACGGCGAACTGCTCACCCAAAGCCGCATCTACCGGGACGAATACCAGTCCTGGCGCGAACAGGACGGCGGACCCGTCGCCCAGGGCATGACCGGCCGCGTCATGCGCAGCGGACTGCTCAAACCGGGACTGGAACAGAAGCCACTGCTGACCCTGAACGACGGACGGCGTGCCCCGGACTGGAACGAGTTCACCGACCAGGCCGCCATATCCATCCTCCAGGGCCGACCCGTCTCGCCGACGCCCACGTTCCCCCAGCAGGAACAGCCGGAGCGGACCGCCGAACCCACGGCCGCGACACAGACGCCAGCCCGGACGGACGCGACTGGCCGAAGATGATCGTCGGACTCCCCCGCGGCACCGCCATCGACGGACAGGACCTGACCGGCTGGGCCACCGACATGTTTATGAGCGCGAAGAACCGGAGGCAGAAGAGCGAGGGACGGGCCGTCAACCTCAGATTCAGACCCGGCACCCCGGTCGAACTGTTCACCGGCCGCGGCACGGAACGCCGCACCATGCAGGTCGACCCGCAGGCGCTCGTCCAGGCGATCGCCGCCGCGCAGAAACGCAACCGCGACACCGAGCAGACGCTCGACACGGCATCGGTGGAACTCGCCTCGAAGACCGTGGAGGAATCCTGGTCCCAGATCGAACGCATGCAGGGCCGGTTCGCCGAATACCAGCGCGCCGGCACGTACAAGCCGGCCGTCGCAATGAAATGGGCGCGCCGCCTCGTCGACCGGACCGCCGGAACGGACAAGGACCAGTGGACCAGCCGCCAACGCCGCCAGGCCGCCAGACTCCTCATCCAGGAACTCACCGGCACACAGGATCCAACGCGATCCACGGACGAGACACGGGACCGGAAGACCGTCGGGCAAGCCCGATCGGAAACCGGCAGAACGCCCACCCCCACGAGCGCGAAACCGGACGAGCCACCACGGAAGACGCAACCGGACAAGACGACGGAACAGGCACGAGCCACCGGCACGACCGGAGCGCCATCCCAGGCCGCCGACCAGGAAACGGAAACCGAAACGCCGGAACCGGAGCGCCATGACGGCCCGGAACGACGGCACGCGGATCTGAAGTCAACGCTCGACCGGTTCCGGACCAGGCTCAAGGAGAACCTCGACGGGCTCAACACGACCCCGGCCGCCAGCGGCCCCGACCGGAACCTCGGACAGCGGAAAACCCTATAGGAAAGGAAAGGAGCGCAGGAATGCCATTGACGATGGAAAACGCCAGACGGCTGCTCGAACAGGACCACGACGTCACCGAAGTCACCCAGGGCGGCAACGCCATGGGCCACTACCTCGAGGCAAGGCTCACGGACGGACGCGCCGTGCAGATCGACTTCCACGACAACCCCGCATGGAAGGACACGGACCGTCTGGCCGGCCGGATCGAGGTGTCCTACGCCAACCGCCCACAGGCGGAATGGCAATACGACGACAACGACATGGCCGACCGCGAACACACTGTCATCGACCCGGCCGACCCAGACGCCGGGAAAACACTCGCCAAGGCGGTGGAAGGCTGGGAACGCGCGGGCGGCCTCCACGCGGCCCGCGCAGCCGGGACGAGCCATCTGGCCGCGAACCAGCCGCCGGAGGAATACGCCTACCGGTGGCGGAAACCCGGGGACCCCGACAGGCACATCGCATACCTGAGCACCGCCTTCGACCGCGACCAGACGATGAAGGCAAGAGAGGACGCCGGATACCTCGTGACAAAGGTCGAGGAGGACCCGGCCATACTCTACGAGCAGCACCGCAAGGCGTCCTGCATGCGCGCGAGCCACATCCTGGAACGGTACGAATCCCCCGACCCGGCCGCGGTCGGGATCCTGCACGGCATCGTGGGCGAGGTCAACGCGCACGACCCCGAGAACGACATCGCCGCCTACCTCACCTACCCGTCCGACAAGGCTGTCCAGCTCGCCGGAGACGGCCTCACCTCCGCGGACATCGCGGAGAAACGCGAGATGGGCGGATGGGACCCGCGGACGGACCCGCTCATGCGCATCAACGCGCAGGGCGACTGGACGGGCGTCACCCAACAGCAGGCCGACCAGATCGTCTGGGACAACCGCGAGGAGATCCTCGAGCGCGCCTCATACGACGGCGAACTGTCAACCTGGACGCTCCACCAGCTCGACCAGTTGGACGAGCCCGCGCCGGAACGAGGCCGTGACCTCGACCGGCCGGAACCGGAACGCCCGGCGCCCAAGCGGGAGCAGCCCGCGCCCAAGCGCCACGGACCGGGACTGTAGGCCCACACCCACTGGAGGCGGCGTGCGGCTTCGCACGCCGCCCCTCACCTTATCGACAGGAGGAACGCATGACAACGGAAAAACACCTCACCGTGGAACCCGTCATCTGGTTCGAGGGCACGCTCATCAGGGATCCGCAGCCGCACGGAGGACAGGACGACTGGCTGCTCGAGACACTGGCCGTGGGAACCGCCACGAGGAAAATCACCATCCACGCCAGCGGCAGGGAGCACTCGGCGAACATCCGCGACAACGCGCACAAGGGATCACGCCTCATGGTCAAAGGCACCGCCGGAGACGAAGGATCAGGCATCGACATCGAAGCCACAAGCCTCGCATTCGACCCCAGCCACGACGAGCCGGACGGAAAGCGATGACACGGACCACCGTCAGCGGCATCAGACCGGATGAAGCCGGCCCCGGCGAATGGATCGACATCAACGGCCGCACCGGCCGGCTCATGTCCACGCTCATGGCCGACGGCCGACCATTCAGCATCGACGTCGAACCGGACGGCATGACGACCGTCGCACCACTCACGTCCCCGCAGGACGTGGAGGCAGCCGACGACGACAAGGCCAAGACAAGCCCGGCAGACGGAAAGATCACCAGCAGGAAGACACTGTACGATCGGTTCCGCGCCAGGCTCAAGGAGAACCTCGCCGAAAGAAAACAGTAGAAAAGGAACACCAATGGAACGAATAAGAGGAATCATCTTCAGGATGCTGACCATCCTCGCGGGATTCTGGATCGCCGACCTCGCGGCCGCCCGCGTCCAGGCCGGCCTCGCCGCCGGTGAAAGCATGGAACGGATCATGGACGGCATGACGACCATGCTCCAGCATCCGCTCGCCCTGGGATTCGACCGGACCAGCCTCCTATGCGGACTGGGCGGCGCGTGCACGGTCGGCCTGTTCCACCTCTACCGGTGGAGCATGAGCCAACGCAACTGGCGCGAAGGCGAGGAATACGGCTCCGCACGCTGGTCCACCAGCCGGGAGATGGCCCCATACACCGACAGCGACACCAGGCAGAACCTCCAGATGACGGCCACCGAGGGCCTGAGCCTCGACGCCCGGGCCACGCGCCGCAACCTCAACACCGCCGTGATCGGCGGATCCGGCTCCGGCAAGACCGCCACGCACGTCATCCCCAACATCCTCAAGGGCAGCATGAACTACGCATGCACCGACCCCAAGGGCGAGCTCTACGCGAAGACCGGCGGGAAACTGGAGAAGATGGGCTACACGGTCAAACAGCTCGACCTGGTGGACCTGACCAGCGAGACGAAATTCAACCCCATGCGCTACATCGACCCCGACAAGCCCGACGTGGCGATCATGCGCCTGGTCACCAACATCATGGACAACACCAACGGCTCCACACCCAAGGAGCACCAGACCGACGACTTCTGGACCAAATCCGAGCGAAGCCTGCTGACCGCGCTCACCGCGTTCGTCTACTACCTGCCCGACGACATCCTCCAGGACTGCCTGCACATCGACGCCGGCCAGACCCTCAACGCCGTGGCCGACATGCGCGACCTGCTCGAGGCCAGCGAACAGGACGAGACCAAGGAAAGCCAGGTCGACGCCGTCGCCCGGACCGCCACGGAGATCTACGAGGAGACCCGCGCCGAATGGGATCGCAAAGGCGCGGACCACGACGATCCGGACCTTCGGGAGGCATGGCGTCTCGCCCAGGGCCTGAAGTTCGCGGCCCGCCAGTATCGGCCCTTCACCCAGGGCGCGGGAGAGACCAAGAAGGGTATCATCATCAGCCTCGGCGTGCGCCTCGCCCCATTGACCGTCGGCCCGGTCAGGGAGATCCTCTCCGGCGACAACCTCGGCATTGACCGGATCGGCGGATACCAGGACGAGCACGAGGGCGGATACCGGCATCCCAACGGAAAGACGGCCATATTCCTCGCCCTGCCCGACGAGGACCCGACCTTCAACTTCCTCGCCGCGATCTTCTACCAGTGCCTGTTCGACAGCATCATCCGCCGCTGCCGCACCTATCCCGGCAAATGCCTCGCCACGCCGTTGCACTGCTTCCTCGACGAATTCGCCAACGTGGGACGCATCCCGAACTTCGACAAGCTCATCGCCACGATCCGCTCGCGCAAGGTCAGCGTCAGCATCATCCTCCAGACCATCGCCCAATTGAAGACCATGTACAAGGACTCGTGGGAGACCATCGTAGGAAACTGCGACTCGGTGCTCTTCCTCGGCGGCAACGAGCAGTCCACCACCGAATGGCTCAGCAAGCTCCTCGGCAAGGGGACCATCGACATCCGCACCACCAGCGATTCGAAGGGCGTGTCCGGCAGCCACACCACCAACTACCAGCGCACCGGCCGCGAACTGCTCACGCCGGACGAGCTCTCGCAATTGGACAACGACAAATGCATCTACAATCTGCGCGGACTCCACCCGTTCCTCAGCAGCAAGGCATGGCCCGGGACCGCCATCGCCAAGCCGAAATCCACGCTCAAACACTCCGAGGGGTGGAGGAAGGCCGCATGACCAGCGAACCATCCGCCGCCGAAGCGGCGTCAACCGGGCAACTGTTGCGCAGGTACAGGAAACTCGCGGGACTGACCGCCCAGGAACTCGCCCATGAGGTCAATTCCAGATATCCGGATGACGCCATCTCCGCAACCGTCGTCTTCAACATCGAGGCGGAACGGAAGACCGCCATCACGGTTCCCGAGCTCGCCCACTTCGCCGAAGTGCTCGCCATCAGCCCCATCCAGTTGCTCTGCGACTGCGACCAGCCCTACCTTCCAGCCCGCTCCGGCGCGTTCCAAGGGAGGACCGCGCGACAGGTGATAGAGGAATTCACACTCCCCAAGGAGCCACGGGACAATGCCCCGACCTCGGTGATCGCCACGGTCTTCGGTCTTGAGGAGAATCTCCGCTCGATCCTGAACCTGGGCGACAGCATGCGCAATATGCCTAGCGGAACCGAACCAGTCATGAACGGCAGCGCATATCAGCTCGCCGAGATTCGCGGCCGTATGTTCACCAGCCAGATCCGACAGCTACAGACCGCCGATGTCCGGCTGCCCGACAAGACATTGGATGCCATCCGCAAGGCATGGCAGGTGCTGCTATTCCTCAAGCCCGACACAGCCGTCATGATGCCATGCGAAAGGCGAACGGCTTCGACTGCCGTCCTCTGACCGCGGATTCGGAAGCTCGCAGCTTCATAAAAAAAGTTGACGCCGTCGCGCCAGCGTCAACCCGATGAATAATCAATATTCGTTAGCCAGTATAGTCCCCGCCCTCGAAGGCGGGGCTGGCGGAAAAGGAACAGTCATGGAAACCCAATTTGGTGGCGGAAGCGCCTCAAATCGTTGGAATTGTCCATTTTTTACAGTATTTGCATTCTTCGCTCCATTTTTCACACCCGAAAACCGTTGGAACGAGCCATTTCTTGCATTTTTCACACCGTTCAGTGGATTAGGGGCCTACGTCCCGGCCCATCCGACGGGGATCTCGAATCTCTGAATTTTTCTCTGAATCACACATTCATGCTCTGAATTCAGAGAAAGAGCACTGAATTCAGAGGAAGAATCTGTCATGAACCAAGCTGAGAAGCATCAGTATGGTGACGCCCGTAATAGACCGGTCCCACGAGACCGTCCGGGATGGTCTCGGATTCGGCGATCATCTCGGCCTCGCGCACCTGTTCCTCGGTCATGCCGAACAAAGCCAGCAACTGCCTGTCGCGTTCGCTGAAATCGCTCATGGTTTCCTCCCATCGACATGCGGGCACGCGAACCTTGAAGGCGGGGCCCGCCCCGCCTTCGCGGCCAGCCTGGATTCCATCCCGATACGGAAAGAGCCCCCTGGTTTGAGCACTGTGAGTAGGCTTAGGAGGCTGCTGTTATCCACCATGGTATGCGTGTCCTCATATTTTGAAAAGTCCGCGGCGCGTCCCGACCATGCTATGCATCCCAGGGCGATGCGGGTCTGTCGCACTCAGCCGACGGGAATGCGCTCCCGTTCCGCGCCATAACGGACACGGTCGCTGGCGACCGAATTGATTCGGTCCTCGACAAAACCGAATTCCACTCCTTCTTCGACGAGACCGTCGGACCAGCAGTCAAGATAACGGAACGGGATGGCGAGTTTGCCAGCGGCATCAAAGGACTTGATCGCCTGCTCGCCACCGATGCTTGAGCCGACTCCAAACACGGCCTGGATCATCTGCTTGAGCAGCAGCGGATGCTCCTCCCCCACATTGACGGGTTCCTGTTTGCGCCATCCCCGACTGGACAATTGGATCTGCAAGGAACGATAACGTTCGACACTGATGATATCCAACGTACGGGCTCGACTGATCGACGCGGCGACGGATGCGCCCCAGCCTGATTTGATTTTGAGGAAGTCGCTTAACGTGGCATTCCTCTGAATGGAGCGCAACATATCTTCGGCGGGCAACAGCAACGCCCCCGCGAACAAATGGGCCTCGCGCTCCATCTGCTGCGATGTATCAGGCCTGCGGAACCGATGCAGTATAAGATGCCCCAGCTCATGCGCTTTGGTGAAACGCTGACGGTCACCGCCGATGCGCTTGCCGGCGGAGTATCCGATGCATGGCATTCCCTCACATTGCGGATATGTGATGCCTTCGCTCGTCAACCTTGCCCTCTCGTCATCGCTGCCACCGGTGGATTTCATCGGAGCAACCACAATGCCTTGCCTTTCCATGCTACGGGTCAGGTTTCCTATCGGGCCAATGGGGTCCAATCCCATGCATGTTCTCGCCTGATTGGCGATACGGTCGATTTCGGAGACGGAAAGATCCTGTTTGCGTGGGGCTATCTTCCGGATCCAAGCGGTTTTCCCGGTGGATATGCCCAGGAATTTCGCCAGTCGAGACACCGTGGCACATAGCTCGGAGTACTCAATCGAAACGGCAGCCAGCTCTCCCATGCTGGATTTGCTGGTCTTGCGGTACGTGACCGCCGTCATGGGCAGTATGGGATCCTCGCGTGTGAAATACGATATCGGGAAGCCCAGCGCTGCGGCAATCGCTCTGGCCTCGTTTTCCTTGAAGACGATGAAGCCGTTCTGCAGCTTGCTGAGTTTCGATTGGGAGATGTGCGAACGCTCGGATAATTCCCTTTGAGTCATGCCTTCCAAGTGCCGCGCCTGAACGATTCTTTCGGCGTTGTATTCCGTCATGGCTTTCATCTCCCATCAGTGGCGGAGCAATGGGGGAAGCCCATTCTATTGTTCCGCCCGAATCTCAATGTTCTCATTTTCGCTTGTGTCGTCGAAGACGAGGTTGGGCAGCAGGTTGTCGTCGTTGTCCTCGATAGGGGTGAAGTCCTTTACCTCCACCGGCTTGTCAAGCAGATCCAGACTGAAATCGTATTTCTTGGCTGATCCCGTGTACGCGTACGGCATGATGTCCAACGGCCGGTATGCCGTGACCGAAATGGCCTTATCAGTTTCCCTCCACGCCAGAATCAGTTTGGTGCCGCTCAAATCCGGAGATACCTTGCCATCGGGCGCGAACAGATCGTCCTGAGGAACCCTTTTGAGGTCCCCGGCCCCTTTGCAGGTTGCCTGCATGTAGTATGCGCGGGACGCTTTGGTGGCATTCGTCTTGGGCAGCTTGCCCGTCACCGGATCCACGCGGCGCAGGATCGCGCGCAGCCCGGACGAGCCTTCTCTTAGGTGAAGGTATCCGCATTTGTCGGAAAGCACCCAGCTTTCATCGTTCCAGATTCTCGCGCATCGTTGGTTGATCAGACGCGGCATATTCGCATTGTTCTGATTGTCCCAGAACAGATCCGACGGGTAACGATCCAGTAGATCGGCCCTTGCCGCGTTCAGGGTTTCGTACAGCTTTGGGGCGAGGCCCTGCAATGAGTCGGTAAGGGCATGGGCCTCGTCCAGCATCTTAAACTGTTCCGGCGGATAATACACGGCTGCTCCTTTTTTTCGCGCCATAAATTCCTAATGGAATATTTTACACCCTTATGTAACATTTCGGTATATACCGATAGCAGCTATCGCCGTAAAGGACGGACTCCCGACGAGCTCGCACAATTAAGGATGGAAGGCAGCGGCATGAAGTCACGATCGGATGGCCATCTCGCACAGGCTGACCGTCCGGGCACGCAGGCCAAGCACGTCGTCGGAATCCTCTAAACGCGCCAGCAGCCGGTCGCGTTCGTCGGCCTTGCGGATGAGCGTCCGTCCCAGTTTCCTAAGCTGGTCCGCGTCGAGCGGTCCGATCGTGATGGTCGTCACGCCTTCCCTGACGGATATGGTTTGCACGCCGGTGGCGGTGCCGCCTTCGATGGCGAGCATGTAGGCGAGTGTCCCGCCGGGTTCCATCCTGGAATGTTCGGGATCGTCGGCGTTGGCATTGATGCGTGTCGGCCATGGGGTGACGCTCATCATGACGTTCCGCCTTGTCATCGTTTCGTTCCTTCCAGGATTAGCGGGTCAAAGATATAGGTGCCTGGGTCGTTCAGACAGTGTTGCAGGTGTTCGTCGGGATGTTCGGCATGGGCGATCAGGAATTCTCCCACGCTTTTCATCTGGTCCGGGGCGAGCGTCAGCGTCATGCTGAGTTGCTTGCCGTCCATGGTCATGGACATGTCGTCGGACTGCGTGGGGATTGTCATGGCCAGTCGGCAGAGCATTCGCGATCCTTCGGCCGGTTTGTCGGTGTGCGCGTCGGTTTCGTCCGGTTCCCAGAACGCATCTATTCGCATTCTCATGTCTCATTGCCCCTTTTCCATGTCTTGCCGTGTTCGGGTCAGAGCCCCGGATCGTTGCCAGGCAAGCCGGTGTCCTCGCCTGATGGCGCGGGCACGGACCATCCCGGCGAGGCTCCGCCCGTATTGGCGGAGGACGAGGACGACGAGCCTTCCGAAGACGGGCGTCGCACGGTTCCGGGACCGGATCCGGAACTTCCTTGGGATTGGCTTCCTCCCGAATACGAGGGTGTTTGCCGCTGTGGAGCCGATTGGGATTGCGATGCCTGCGCCTGCTGCGCGGCGGCGGCCGCGGCGGCCTCCTGTTCGGCCCTGGCCTTCGCCTCCGCGTCGGCCTGCTCCTTCGCCGCCTTCGATTCGTTGACCTCTTTCACGGCCTTCGCGATCGCTTCCGCGTCACGGGCCCTGACCGCCTTCAGCAGGGTCTCCCGGGTCTTGTCGTCCGCCACCTTGCCGTCGGTCTCCTTGTACAGCGCGTCCGCGTCGTCGACGGTCCTGTCGAGTTTGCTGTCGGTGACGGCCTTGGTTGCGGTCTTGAGATCGGCGAGACGGTTCCTGAGCTCTTTGGTCGTTCCGCGCAGCGCCGCCGTGGTCCTGTCCACGTCGGATGTGGCGGCGTCGGGCGCGCAGGAACCCTTGATGGTGGTCGTCTTTGCGTCCAGGAGCCGATCCAACGCATCAAGCGTCTTGGGATCCGCGACCTGGCCGCGACTGGTGTCCTTCAATAGTTTGGATGCTTCGGCCGTGGTCCTGTCCAGGTCGGACTGGACGCTCTTGCGTGTCGCTTCGGCCGAGTCGCATGCGCTGACTGCGGTCTCATGCGCCTCTTGCCGCATGGCGGCGGCGCTGTGGCCCATGGAGTCGGCGATGTCGGTCCGGTCCGCGCCGAACTGCGCGGCGCTGGACACCACGCCGGTGGCCGCATGTCCGATGCGGGCGCGCGTGCCTCCGGCGTGGTGGGCTTGGGTTCCGCTCATGCGTTTACTTTCCTTCCTGGAAGGTCGTGGAGTACAGCCGGTAGAGGTCGCCGCCCGCGGGGATGCGCCCGTCGAACGGCACGTAGGCGCTGCCGATCTTCATGAGTCCCTGGCCGGGCAGCACGCCGGTGAAGTACTGGCGCTGCTCCTCGCTCAGGGTCAGCAGCTCGCACAGGGCGTCCGCGTCGGTGCTGTTCTGGCTCAGGAGCATGAGGAAGTCCGAGTTGGACAGCATCTCTCGCGCGTCCTGCAGGTCGAGGATCTCCTCGACGTTCTGGGTGATGCCGGTGACGCCGAGGCCGTATTTGCGGGCGCGCTTGTAGATGTCCTTGAACTGGGCGGCGGCGTACCGGTTGGAGAAGAAGCGGTGGAACTCGTCGACGTACAGCCAGGTGCGCCGCCCGTTGGCCTTGTTGCGGATGACGCGGTTCCACACCTGGTCGATGACGACCATCATGCCGAACGTGCGCAGTTCGCCGGACAGGCCGGACACGTCGAACACGGTGAACCGGTTGGACAGGTCCACGTTGGTCTGGCCGTTGAAGCCGCTCATGGAGCCTGTGATGTACGGGTTGAGCGCGTCGGCGAGGTACCGGCTCACCTGGTCGCCGCCCGCCTGCAATTCGTCGTGCAGGTCCTGCAATGTGGGCTGGACCACTCCCCCGCCCTGGTTGCGGTAGCGCGTGTACAGGTTGCTGACGCACTGGTCGACCAGTCCCTTCTGCAGCGGGTCGAGGCCGTCGATGCCGCCGATGAGCGCGCCGATCATGGAGACCACGTTGTTGGTCTTGTCCTTGACGGGGTCGGAGGCCGAGTCGTCCTCCAGGACGATGTCCATCGGGTTGACGCGCGTGCCGGTGCCGGCGCTGATCCGGATGATCTGTCCGCCGAACGCGGCCGCGAGGGCGAGGTATTCGCGTTCCGGGTCGATGACGATGACCTCGTCGTCACGGTTGAGGAACATGCCGGCGATCTCCTGTTTGACCGTGAAGGATTTGCCGCCGCCGGACGTGCCGAGCACGAATCCGTTGGAGTTCATGTGGCTGCGCCGGTCCGCGAGGATCGGGTTGCCGCTCCTCGCGTTGCTGCCGTAGAACAGGCCGTGCGGCTCGAACACCTCCTGCGTGGTGAACGGGATCAGGATCGCCGCGCTGTTCGTGGTCAGGGTGCGTTTCATGGGCAGCGGGTTGTTGCCCAGGGGCAGTTCGGCCGTCAGTCCTTCCATCTGCATGAACTTCAGGCTCTCGGCCGTGCACGACTGGGCGTTGACCTTGGCCTTCACGTTCCTGCACGCGATCTCCAGCTCCTCCTGGCTTGCCGCGGACACGCCGATCACGATGATCGAGTCCACGAGCCTCTGGTTGGTGGAGCGCAGCTCGTCGCGCAGTTGGCCGAGCTGTTCCTGCTGGTCGGCCAGGTCGTCGGGAAGGTCGTCGGGGTCGAGGCCCTGCTTGCGGTTCTTGCGGCGTTGGTCCATGATCTGCATCTTGACCTCGGCGTTCTTGCGGCGCACGAGCGTCATGCTGTCGCCGCGGTCCATGGGCGCCAGGTGGATGCTCACGTCGACGCGGGCGCGCAGGCCGGTCAGGTCGTTGACCAGCTGATCGGACAGTTCCGGCGGCAGGCTGGACACCCACATGGTGCGGTGCAGGTATTTCGAGTCCAGGGATTCGATGTCGAGCATGGTCGGATTGCGCGCGTCGATGCTCCACGGGCACACGAGGTCCTTGGTGTCGGGTTTGCCGGGCTGGTGGGCGAAACGCCGTTCGTCGAACCGGAACTCCTCGCCGGGCCGGAGCACCTCGGCCATCAGGCGCAGCCGGTGTTCGCGGTCGAGCCGGGTGGCCTCGCATGCGTCGATGGAGCGCAACTGGGCCACGAGGTTGTTGCACAGGGCGTTCAGGCTCGCGACGGCGGCCTGCTCGTCGCTTTCGCGGACGGTGACGGTCAGGGTCTTGACGGTGCTGGTGTCGCGGCTGACGGATTCGAGTTTGCCTTGGGCGAGGCGGTTGTAGTCGAGCCGGTAGTGGTCGAGGCCGTCGCCGGTCTCGTCCATCATCACGTCGGCGAGGATCTCGCGCACGCCGCGTGAACGCGTGTAGGAGGCGATCTGCACGCTTTGTCCGGCGTCGAAGCTGTTGATGAGCTTGGCCCACCGGTCGATGATCTCCATCTGATGGGATTCCGGGCTCAACTGGTAGTTGATGTCCTGGAAGAGGATGGTGGCGCTCCACCGTCCGTCGCCCAGGCGTGCGGTCCCGTTGCGCAGCATCGCGTCGTAGCCGATGAGCTGCTTGACGCCCTTCGGCAGACGCGTCGCCTGCTTGCTCCGCGCCTTCGTCCCGGCTTCGGCACCGCCTTCGTCCGGCGCGACCACCGGGGGTTTCTTCTTTCCGAACATTCCTCACCTTTCCTTGATCGTCGGTTTCGCGCCGGTGCGGTATGGTCTGCCCGGACCGTCGAGCAGGTAGACCTCGCGCTGCGTGTAGTGGCGCAGGATGTATTTCAGGTATTTCTCGGGCATGAGACCCTTGGGACGGGCCCACCCCCATGCGGCGATGGGCAGGCCGGGAGGGAAGATCAGGTACATGCACAGGTTCGGATCCCATCCCAGCCCGAGCCACATGCCCAGGTATCCGCCCCCGCATACGATGGCGAGGATGACTGCGGCGAGGCACTGCCGCCAGCTCATGCCCATGAACACCTTCGATTCGATGGTGGTCAGTTCCCTGTAGACGGGCATCTGCAACGCCATGATGATTGCTTCCTTTCGTGGATGTGGATTGCGTTGTGTTTCATTCGCCGCCGAAGAGCTTCTTGGCGACGGAGTTGGCCGCCATGACGACGCCGATGAGCATGACGCTCGCCAGGAGCAGGCCGATGAAGTTGTCCATCACCCAGCCGGAGAGGCTGTCGCCGTCCTTGAACTTGCTCGGGTTGAGCGTGCCGCCCACGAGCGTGCGGTACATGAGGATCGCCAGATAGAGGGTCGCGCATTGGAACACCGCGCTTGCATACTGTTTGAAGTAGTTGATGCCCCACTGCCTTGTCTCCTCCTGCGCGATGAAAGCGATGGGCAGGGGGTTGAACGCGGTGAGCATGTAGATCTGCACGAAACGCAGGAGGACCACGACGGTCACGACGATGGTCGCGCCCTTGGAGACGAGGAACGGGATGATCAGCAGGATCAGGCATGGGATCTGTCCGAACGGTCCGGCCGATTCGATGGCGCTCCTCATGCTGTCGCCCAGGCCCGCGCCGGCCGCCGTCCCGGTGGTGGGGGCCGCGGTGTGGATGCCGTTCATCACGGACTGTCCGATCTCGTCGATGGCCTTGAGCATGAGCTCGCAGTGCTGGGCGGCGGTGAACACGAGGACGAGTTTGAACATCGCCATGGCGATGAGCTTGACGCCCAGCTCCCGGTCCCCGTCGGCCCTGGTGCTGACCCTGGCGATCTCCAGCACGCACATGATAGCCAGGATCGTGCTCGCCACCGGTTTGACGGCGGTGCGGGCGACCGACAGGCTCAGCTCATACATTTCGGAGCTGTACTGGGCGGGCGTCTTGAGCAGTTGGGCGATGATGTCGTCGCCCACGCCCGACCCGATGTCGTTGAGGATGCCGACGATGAAATCGACCATGAGGAAGGCCTTACCTAGACGAGGCTGGAGAACAGGGCCGCCGCGGCGATGATCAGACCGCCGCCGACGACCTGCCACACTCCCGACTGGGTCGCCGGACCGTTCTGGTCCTTCAGGCCGCCGGCAAGGACGATGACGCCCCACACGGCCCACAGGCCGCCGCCGATGATCGCGAACTGGCTGAACAGCTGCAACGCGCTGGTGACGACGCTGCTGCCGTCGGCCGCGATGGTGATTCCGTACATGATGGTTTCCTTTCGACTTGTTTTGATGACATGACCACGGTATGGCCGTCGAGAAGGCTCCGGTTTGGACGTTCCCGCCGAAACCGAAGAGGCTCGGACGATGGTAGGGAAAGGCCCCGCCGACCGTTCGCCGGTGGGGCCGGGTCCCGCCGCCGCGCGCCGGGCTTTGAGTGCCATGGTTCCCGTCCGGCGTTCCGCGGGCAGCGGAACATGGAAACGGGACGGCATCATGCGAGAGGAAGACGGACCGATCCGCCACAAGGGGAATGGTGCCGTCCGTTTCCAGCGCCCGTGCCGGGAGTCGAACCCGGTGCCACTTTGGGGATTGCTGAGGGAAGCGTGGCTTATCCGTGCGCGGGCCGGGGCGCGCCCGGAGACCGGGCGCGCCGTTGTTCAGTCATTCATCACTGGGCATCGCCGGTGGCGTGTTCCGCTCCGGCCGTCACCGCCTTCCTGCGGCGGCGCGCCACGGCGATGGCCACGCCCGCGGCGGCAAGCGCGGGCGCCCGCCGCGGCCATGCCGTAGACGGCGGAGCCGGTGGTGGCGAGGTTGACGCTCATGCCGTTCCAGTCGTCGGTGGCGGACTCCACCTTGGTGTCCGCGCAGTAGTCCTTACCGTCGATGGTCACGACGTCATCGGACTTGCCTTCGGTCTTGGCCTCGGGCTTGGAGCCGGACGCGTCGTCCGAGGTGCCGTCGCCGAACGGGGCCGACGTGTCGACCGGGCATTCGGTCAACGGGGTGCCGGTGACCTTGGCTCGGTCGGTGTGGGTCTTGGTGACGCCCTTGAGCGTGCCGGTGACCTCAATGCTCTCGCCGGGCTTGAGCACCCTGGTGTCCCAGTCGGACGGGTACTTGATGTCCACGACCTCGCCGTCGCCGACGATGGTGGAGTCCTCGAGCTTGAGGTCCTTGGCGCGATACACCGCGCCCTGCTGCTTGTCCAGTTTCAGATACGGGTCGTAGGAGTCGGTGAAGCTCACGGACCTGACCTCGTAGGCGAGGTCGGACGGCAGTTGCGGCTGCGTGGTCAGCTGGTACTCGACCCTTTGGCCGGGCTGGACGACCTTGCCCTGCACGCTCTCCTGGTCGCCGCCCTGGCTCGCCTCGGACACGACGTCCTTCCCGGCCGGCGGGATGTAGCCGCAGATCTTCGGCTCGTTGGTCGGCTCGGTATGGTTGTTCACGGTCTCGGAGCCGCCGTTGGATTGCGACGGTGAGGATGCGGAACCGCCGGAACCGGCCGGGGACGCGCCCGAATACGAGTAGCCGCGGTTCGAGTACGATCCGCCGTCTGAATATGTTTGGGATTGCGATGCCTGCGCCTGCTGCGCGGCGGCGGCCGCGGCGGCCTCCTGTTCGGCCCTGGCCTTCGCCTCCGCGTCGGCCTGCTCCTTCGCCGCCTTCGATTCGTTGACCTCTTTCACGGCTTTCGCGATGGCGTCCGCGTCGCGTTTTTTTGATGGCGTCCAGCAGGCTTGCGCGGGTCTTGCCGTCCGCCACCTTGCCGTCGGTCTCCTTGTACAGCGCGTCCGCGTCGTCCACGGTCTTGTCGAGTTTGGACGTTTCGACCGCGTTCACCAGCCCGTTCAGGGACTTCGTGTGGGCCTTGTACCATGATGCGTTCGCGGTGACGGTCTTCGTGGCCGTGACCACGGCGTCCCTCGAATCCGCTTTGCAGGACGCGGTCTTCGGCGTGGACGCCTTCATGGCCTTGGACAGGGCGTCAAGGGTCTTCGTGTCCTTCACGCTTTTCACGTCGGTCTTCGCCATACTGGCGGCCTGGTCGTCCAATAGCGTGTTGTACGCGGTCGTCGCGACGTGGAGACGTTCGCTCTCGGCCGCGCAGTCCGCCCTGGCCTCGGCCATGAGATGGTCCGTATGCGTCTTCCAGGCGATGCCTCCCGCTGCAAGCAGTGCGAGTGCGACGATGGTGATGACGACGGCCCTTCTGCGATGCGGCTTTTTCTTTTCCGTGGGCTCGGTCGAAAGTTCGATGGCCTTTTCTTTCCCTGTCATTCGTTCTCCTTGTTCATAGCTTCACAGCTTATCGGATCGGCGGAGCCGTCTGCATCGTTCCTCCGGCGCGTGCCGCGCATGGACGCGCCGGAGGACGGCATCGAGATCCAGATGAAAAGATTCGGGACGAGGAAAAGCAGCGGGACGGCCCGATGGACGATGGTCCGAGCCGAGTCCATCGGAGCGAAGGACGCCGCGAGAATGAGAGCGTAGGCGACGATGCACAGGCGGCACAGGCCGCGAAGACCGGTGGACCCCGCGCGCCGGGCGACGGTTTCGGCCATCACGCCCATCACGCCGCACAACGCCACGCGGGAGATGCGGACCAGCAGTCCGAGGAGCATGATGCGGTTCATCGTTCCCCTCCATTCAAGCCCAGGTACGTTTCGAGGGCGGCATCGACCACTTCCTGGATGCGCATGTCGTGCTCGGCGGCCCAGGTCTTGAGCCTGCGTCGGGTCGAGGCGCGCAGGCTCACGCTGGTCTTCACCCAATCCTCACCGGATTCCGGTGTTTCGTTTTGCCGGTTTTTCGGTATCCCGGTATTCGGTTTTTCGGTATCCCGGTAAAACGGTGTTTCGGTTTGCCGGTCGCTGTTGAGCAGCGCGGTCAGGTCGCGCGGCCGGGGCGTCAGGTTCATGTTCCTCACCGGTCCTCCTCCTTGAGCTGTCGCATGGTCCGCTTGAGTTCGCCGGCCAGGTCGCGGTATTCGTGCAGGCGGATTCCGCGCGGGCGGGTGGATTTCGCGCTGAGGATGTCCTGCCGTTTCGGGATCAGCGTCTCGAAGCACGCGATGCCCGCGTCGTCGATCCATGACAGGGCGTCGCGCAGGGCGGTCGTGTTGGCCTCGGTGCGGCACAGGAGGATCACGGCGGGTATGCCGCGCCGGTCGCACAGGTCCTTCACCCCGGCGGCCTGGTCGAGGTCGATGCGGCTGGGGCTCGAGGGGATGACCACGAGGTCCGCGTTGTTCACCGCTTCGTCCAACGCGCGCCCGTACGGGGCGGAGTCGATCAGGATCCAGTCGACGGGCTCGTCGAGACGTCCGTTGAGCTCGTGCAGGTGCGCGATGTCGGCCGGCGCGGCGGACACCACGTCGAACGGCAGCGGGTCGTCCAGTTCGGCGGCCCGGTACCACCAGTCCTTCGCGTCGCCCTGCACGTCCGCGTCGGCGACGAGCACATGCTGCTCGCCCCGGGACTGCTCCACGAGGGCGCAGGCCAGGAACACGGCGCTCGTGGTCTTCATGCTGCCGCCCTTGCCCGTCGCCAACGCGATCACCATCGGCTCGCTCTTCTTGTCGTTCATCGGTTTCTCCTTGTCTCGGTTTTTCAGTGTTTCGGCATTTCGGTTTTTCGGTAAAGCGGTGTCCCGGTATTCACCGGTTCCGGTTTCCCGGCAGGCGCCGCGGCCGGGACACGGGCCGCGGCTGCGGGTGTCAGAAGAGACTGCCCTGGATCAGGCCGTCCGGCACGGGTTCGGTTTTGAGGAAGAGCGGTTCGTCGTGGGTGTAGTCGCGGCGGGAGCGTTGGCGGCGTTTGACCGACCGCCAGTAGTCCCTGCCGTCACGGCGCATGCGTTCGGCCCAGTCCGGATGTTCGACCAGCCAGTCACGGACCCTGTTTTGCGGGATCAGGTGCAGTCCGCTCGCGTCGACGTGCAGGTCCCGGCCGATCAGGCGGGCGAGGGTCCAACGGCTCGGATAGTCGAGTCCGCCGTACACGGCCTTGTCCTTCCACCCGCCCACGAGGGCGCGGCTGATGCAGTCGAGGCGCATGGGGCACGCGGAGCACAGCATGCGGCCCTTGCCGCGCATCCGTTCGTCGATCAGGTCCCTGCCGTCCTGGTCGGTCACGGTGTTCCACATGCGGTCGGCGAGGTCCGGGTCGATCGCGGCGATCCTCGCGCAGGCCGGCATCGTGTCCCGCCCGTTCATGGCCGCCGTCCCGGAGCAGACGACCGCGGCGAGGTTCGGTTCCCTGTTCATGCGGCCACCTCGATTCCGTCGCGTTGGTTGAGCTCGTCGGCGTGTTCCATGCATGCGGTCTGCCATTCCGACGGATGGCCGTAGCGCAGGCTTCCCTCGTGATCGTATTCGTCCTCGTGCGGTCTCATGTCGGCGAGGACGTGTTCGCAGACGAACGTGTGCACATGGCGTTCCTCGTGGCGCGACGGGATGCGCGTGTTCCTCACCGGCTTGGTTTTCCGGTCGCGGTCCCGGGCCTCCGAGTACGATGCGCGCCGGCGTTCGATCTGGCTGATGGTCCAGTCGTTGGCGATGCCGTCCCAGTTGTCGGCGAGACGTCGCGCGGAGTCGATTCGGCCGAGCCAGTACGTGTTCGACGGCAGCCAGTCGATGGCCGCGAGGATGAGCGCCACCGCGGCCGCATGGTCGTCGTCATGGGCTTTGGCGATTCGGCCGACGAGGTTTCCGATCTTGGCGCGGTCGCGTCTGGTCGGTTCCGCGGTGGTCAGCGTCAGCCTGGAGCGGACGGACGTGAGATGTTCCATCACGGTCGCCGCTTCGGAATCCGTTCCGGCCATGTCGTTCCCATCCTTCTCGGCGGGGCGCTTCCCGCTTGCGGGGAGCTCTCCCGTAGGGAGAGAGGGGTTGGGTTCGCATGGAGGGTTTACATGGAGGGTTTTATCCTTATATATACAGCCCTGCGAGATTTGCAGAGCTAGAGGTGCGGCATTTGCAGAGCCAGAGGTGCGGGATTTGCAGTGCCGGTTTCGGCTCGGTTTCCAGCCCTGCGGGATTTGCAGTGCTGGAAACCGGCTTCGTTCCAACGTTTTCGGGCGGTATGTCCTTGGATTCGCCGTTTTCCATGATGGTGGAAGCGGCGGGGTCCACGGTCCCGCTCATGGTCATGGGGTCCCGTTCCGCCGTGTGCGTCTCCCTGATCCATTCGAGGGTGGACGGGTCAGATTCGACCGCGAGGTCCCACACGATCTGGCAGTACTGGGGCAGGCGGTTCCGGCCGCCCTTGCCGAGACGCGCGTACCGCTGGTCGCCGCGGCGGATGAACCCGCGTTCCTGGAGCGTCTTCAACGCGGCGCGTACCGTGCGCTCCGAGAGTTCGGTGACGTTGACGATGGTCGCGATCTTCGGATAGGCGGCGGTGCCGTCATCGTCCGCACGGTCCGCCAAGTAGACGAGCACGGCCTTCGCGCTGGCGTTGCCGACATGGCATTTGAACGCCCATGACAGTGCGATGTTGCTCACGGCCGCTCCTCCTCACGCTGCTGGCCGCCGCGGCGTCCGTCGTCCAGTCTGGCGGCCATCTCGTCGCCGAGACGCGCAGCCCTGCACAGGGCCAGCGTCATCAGCCACGAGAACGCGACGAACACGATCGATCCGATTAGAAGCCAGTTCACGCCAGTCCCCCTTCCATGGACGGGTGCGCCATCATCGACGCCAGGCGACGGGAATCGACGGGGCCCGGACCATTGTGGCGGGCGAATGCCGTCACGGCCGGGAACGTCCAAACCGGCGCGTGGAAATCCCGGTTACACTCGGGAAACACAGAGCAAGACATGCGGAAGGATTTAGTAAAGTCGTTCATGTGTGATCACTACTCCAGACAATGCATTGGGCGGCCACGAGGTCGGCGATCCGGCAAGATACGGGATCCGCGGCCGCCCGGAATATTGGTTGCACCGCCCGTCCCCGACGCTCCAACATCGGGAACGGGCATTTTCTTTCAGTTGCAGAGAAGAGAGAAAATCGAATGAAATCAGACCATCGCACCACCTCCCCCGCCGTCGACGGGCCACGCGCCGCCGCAACGGATGGCGAGGCAAAGGCAATCAAGAGCCTGCTCGTCAGGGACATCAAAGACTTCGATCAAAGCGTCCCAGCAGTCGTCAGACACGATGATGGAACGATCAGGCCTACGTACATAGGCGTATGGGGACAGGACCGTCTGATAGGCGCGGCCCTCATCCAGCCAGCCCTTTGCGTAGCCGAGACGCTCATATACCGCACCGGGACGAGCGGGGTCCATGCCGCACAGATACGAGAGGCTTTCGCCGAGCATGCAGCCCTCATCGAAGGGATCGCGGTCGTCAGGAAGCATCGGCGCGAAGGCATCGGATTGCAGATCAAGGCGTTCTGCGACTCCTGGGCGGCAGACCACGGCGCTGAGCTGATACTCAGCATCCCCACCAACGAGGGCGCGCGCCTGCTCAACGAGAAAGCCGGATACACGGTCGTACCGCCCGACGGATATCTCACCATCAAGGTATTCGACGCTCAGGGACAGCCTCTTCACATTCCCTACGCCGACCAGCGGACCCAGGACAGAGGCACTAGCATGTGGGCGTACAAGCTCGTAGGGCAACGCACACAGCACTTCGAGATTGGCGTTCTCACCGCCTCCTGAAGTTCCGAAGACCATACCGTCGATGAATGTTCCCGACGGGTCACGGGAGAAAACAAGTCTCCCGGCTTCGTCGCTCATGCCACCGGCACCGGAATCCATGGCCAGTACCCCTACACCGTCAATCGCCATCAGACCAACACCTCCTTTATCGATTCAGAGAAAGAGAAAACCAAATGAAATCAACCCCTCGCACTATTTCCCCCGACGAGCCCGAAGTACGTCCGGCGAGAAACCACGCCGAGGCAGAGGAAATCGGAAGTCTCCTGCTCGAAGAAATCGCGCATCCAGGATTCATTCCTGGACCAGAGTTCGTCTGGCAGGGTCAAGGTTTTCTCAGGCCGACGCTCATAGGCGCATGGTCCCAGAACCGCCTGGTAGGTGCTGCCGCCCTCAGTCCATACATGGAACACACCGATGCCTTTTTGGGGATTGGTCGAGCAGACGCAGCGCAGGCGATCGCACGGCTGGTAGCCGAAACTGACGGCATTGCCGTCAGACCCGACCATCGGCGCGAAGGCATCGGACGAAAGATCAAGCTGTTCTGCGACTCCTTCGCGGCAGAGCACCACGCTGCGATCATGGTCTCCGTCACCACCAATCACAAGTCGGCATGCCTCAACAACAAAACGAAACACATCGTGTTTGAACGATGCGACGGTCTTGTCATCAAGTACGCAGACGCGATCAACAAACCAATCGTTTGGCTTCACTCTCTTGACGGGAGTATCCCCGAAGCGGCATGGGCCGTCACCATACTCGGAAAAACGTATGGGCCTGCCATAATCATCGGTGAGCAAAGGCCCCCACGGAGTAAAAACACCACCCAAGACAACGGCGTGCAATGGATCCTTACCGTTGATGCATTTGGCAGTGACATCAACGCCTTCTCCGAAAGAGTCCAGTAATTCCCTCACCGCGGCCGGGACCGGGCGGAAGGAACCACCCGCACCGGAATCCATGACCAAGATCCCTGCACCGTCAATCGCCATCAGGACAGCACCTCCTTTATCGATTCAAAGAAAGAGAAAACCAAATGAAATCAACCCCTCGCACTATCTTCCCCGGCATCACGGGCGGAATCAAGAATCTGCTGCGCCGTGCGGCACGAGTTCATCGTGTAGCTCCGCTCGAACCAGTCGGCGGGCCCGTGCGCGACGAGGCGGAGGCACAGGAAGTCTGGTCGCTTCTGGCCGAAGAAATCGAGCATCGCTGGAACGGCTCGCTCCCAGATCCCCTCGTCGAGGACGACGGCGCGCTCAGGCCGACCCTGATCGGGTTGTGGGCCGAGGACCGCCTTATAGGCGGTGCCTTCGTCCGACCAGCGGTAGAGGAGGCAGCCTTTTTCGGAGATTCCGGATGGGAAGATGCCACACAGGTGGTCCGTGAGCGGGTATGTATGACCGAGGCCATCGCCGTGAGAGCGGATTGCCGGGGCAAAGGCATCGGACTCCAGATCAAGAGGTACTGCGACGCCTGGGTGCGTGAGCACCACGCGCCGCTCATGCTCAGCATCCCCACCAACGAGGGCGCGAGACGCCTCAACGAGAAAACGGGCCATACGGTCCTCGACACGGACGTCTGCATGGTGCTTCAGCTCACATACGATGGGAAGCCCCTCACCGCGGCCGTTCCCTTCTATAGGGAACAGACCGAGGGATACTCCGCCTGGGCGTTCAAAGTACTCGCGGAAACGCATGGCGTGGCCCTGCGCGTCGGTCAATGTCCGCACTCCACCATCGAACACGGCAATCCTACCGAGAGTTTCAACAGCATTATCTGGCTTGACAGCACCGAACCCGGCATGATCCACCAATGAGACCGGATCGAGGACAATCGGCTCATCAAAGTCATCAAGGGCGAAGTCGTCCGCCTTCCTCACCTTCACATCGAAGGACTTGCCGGCACCGGACGTGCCGAGCACGAACCCGTTGGAGTTCACGCGGCTGTCCAGGTCCGCGAGAATCGGGTTGCCGCTCCTCACGTCGCTCATGCGGTCCTCCCCTCGGTCAACAGCAGGTTCGCCGCCGTCCGTTCGCGGGAGGACAGCTGGGCATAGACCTCCCGGTCGGCGTGCGTGTAGGAGCGCACGGGGCGGATCCGCCGATCGGCAAGAGTGTGGACCTCGCCGCGGCGCAGGGCGCGCAAAGCGCATTCCGGGCAAAGGTTCAGGATCCGGGGATCGAGCTGGTCGACGTAGTCATGCCAGCCGTTCCTGGCGAGGAAAGCGTCGAAACCGTCCGACGTCTCCTCGTCGCAGCGCGTGGACCAGATTGCGGTGTGGCAGCCGTCGCACACCGCGACGCAATCCCACTGACTTTCTGGCCATTCGACTTGCTCGTAAATCCCACCAGCCATCACGCAACCTCCTCTTTCTGGCGCTGTGGCGCACCGTCGATAACAAATTCATAAGGCAGGCCGTAATGTTCCTTCAGCCAAAGCAAATCGTTAAGACTCCAGGGGGTGTGGCCGTTGACCTTGTTGGAAATGCCTCCAGGAGACTGATTCATCTCTTTCGCCAGTCGGCGATATGAGATGCACTCCTGTCTCAGCCATTTCTTCATCGCATCAGCCATACCGTTTCGACCACTTTCTATTTACTTTCAGTCTTTTTTGTTTATCTAGAATATACTATATCGTTTACTTTGACTAAACGCAAATCGCCGTGTTAGATTTGGTTTATTCAGATGCCACAAAGTTTGAGGAGAACATAATGGATAAACCGGAAAACGGCTCCTTCATTGGCGCGGAAGAAGAAGCTATGCACATGGAAGAAGTCGTCGCTTGGAATGTCAAGATGCTTTTGACAGCGCGGCGGGCGTCCCAACTTGCCCTTGCCGAGGCGCTGGGAATCAAGAAAGCCGCAATGTCGAGGAAGATTAATGGCTATATCTCATGGTCTTTGGCCGATGTGGTGAAGGCCGCACGATTCCTTGGGACCACTCCTGAGGATCTCATGGACGACACACTGATGAAGAAGATGACCGACGTCCCAAACCAAGGTGCTTTGGTAGGTGCCGGCTTCCCCAGGTTCCTTGTCAGTCCCTTCAACCCCGATGCCCCGGTCGAGGGTGGAATCTCGGGTGCGGCCAAAGGTGCCTTGGCCGGTTTCGTGCCATCCGTGGTCCCGTCCAGCTCCAGCTCCCCGTCCAAGCCCTCGAAGCATGACGGGATTGGGGTTTCCGGCCGGTCTCAAGCCCATGAGACACTTGGGACCATGACTACCATCATCATGCGCACGACCGAAGGCGACATCAAGATCGACCTGTTCGACGACAAGACCCCTGAAACCGTAGCCAACTTCCTTGGCCTGGCCACCGGCGAGAAGGAATGGACCGACCCGTTCACCGGCCAGCCGAGCCACGAACCGTTCTATGACGGCCTGACCTTCCATCGCATCATCAAGGACTTCATGATCCAGGGCGGCTGCCCGCTGGGCACCGGCACCGGCGGTCCGGGCTACAACTTCGATGACGAAATCGTGCCGGGACTGACCTTCGACCGTCCGTACCTGCTGGCCATGGCGAACGCCGGCCTGCGTCGCGGCATGGATGGCAAGGTGCACGGCACCAACGGCTCCCAGTTCTTTATCACCACCGTACCGACCGAGTGGCTCAACGGCCACCACACCATCTTCGGTGAAGTCGCGGATGATGAGTCCAAGGCCGTCGTCGACAAGCTCGACGCCGTGGCGACCGACCGTTCCGACGCTCCGCTCGAACCGGTGGGAATCACTTCGATTGAAGTTGTGAAGTAACACCATCAGCAATACACAGGGTTGGAGAAGCCTCCTTCCTAGACCACACTCCGATCGTCGGTCTGAAGAAATCCAGATTCGATGATCGGCAGGAGTGTGGCTCAGGAAGGAGGCTTCTCCCGTCTCTCCCCCTCATGCTTCGCACATCATACTCCTCATCCAGAGGAGGGAACCGCTATATCCTTCGCAAACGGGGTTCGGCTGAATCCTTAGCACCGGTGATGCGATACACGTCGAACACGCCTTCGATCTTGCGTACGGCCGCAAGCAGGATGTTGAGATGCTGCGGATCGGCCATCTCAAAGCTGAACTGACTGGTCGCCACACGATCCGTACCGGTGGAAATCGAGCCGGAGATGATGTTCACGCCATGATCGGACAGCACACGCGTCACATCGCTCAACAGGTGCGGACGATCGAGCGCCTCCACCTGAATCTTGACCATGAATACGCCCTTGGTACTGGTCCACTGCACGTCGACTACACGTTCAGGCTGCCGCTTCTGCAAGTCCAACATGTTCTGGCAATCCACACGATGCACGGACACGCCCTGATTACGCGTGATGAAACCGATGATCTTATCTCCCGGCACCGGCATGCAGCAGCGTGCCAGTTTGACCCAGATGTCACCCACACCCTTGACGGAGATGCCCAGCGAACTGGTGGTGTTCTTCTTGTTGCGCTCGACCTGTTTGAGAGGCAGCGCCTCCTGCTCCACCTCTTCGTTGACCTCGTCGCTGCCGGCATCCTTCACCAGATGCGAAATCACGTTCTGCGTGGAAATCTGACCGTCGCCGATGGCCGCGAACACGGCATCCGCGTTGGCGAGATTGAGTTCGTCGGCGATGCCGACCAACGCTTCCGGAGTCAGCAACGTGGTAATCGGCAGATTGCGCTTGCGCATGGCTCGTGTCAGCTCGTCACGGCCTTCTTCGATGGCTTCGGTACGTCGTTCCTTGCTGAACCATTGACGAATCTTGTTGCGGGCCTTCGGGCTTTTGGTGAAACTCAGCCAATCACGGGACGGCCCCGCGGTATCGGATTTGGAGGTCAGCACTTCGACGGTGTCGCCATTCTCCAGTTTGGTGTCCAACGGCACCAAGCGTCCGTTCACACGGGCGCCCATGGTGCGGTGGCCCACTTCGGTATGCACGGCGTAGGCGAAGTCAATCGGAGTGGCCTCGGCAGGCAACGACACGATCTTGCCCTTCGGCGTGAACACATAGACTTCCGCGGAGCCCAGATCTTCTTTCAAGGAGCCGAGGAATTCGTTGGAATCCGGAGTCTCGCTCGTCCAATCAGCAAGCTGCTGGATCCATTTGAGATTATCAGCCTCGGAAAGCTCCTGGTTCTCACCGCGCTTGCGGTCGGACTTATCCGGTGACGACAGGGCACGGCCCGCCTGACCGTTCTCCTTGTACTTCCAATGCGCCGCGATGCCGAATTCGGCGCGACGGTGCATATCCCAGGTTCGAATCTGAATTTCCACCGGCTTGCCGCCTGGGCCCACCACCGTAGTGTGCAGGCTCTGGTACATATTGAGCTTCGGCATGGCGATGTAATCCTTGAAACGGCCCGGAACGGGGTTCCAACGCGCATGCACGGCACCTAGCGCCGCATAACAGTCCTGAATGGTGTCGACGATGATACGTACACCGACCAGATCGTAGATGTTGGCGAAATCATGGCCGCGCACGATCATTTTCTGGTAGATGGAGAAGTAGTCCTTTGGACGCCCGGTCACATAGGCCTTGATATGCTGCTCGTCGAGATCCTCATTGATCTCGGCGAGGATCTGCTTCAGATACACGTCACGCTGTCCGGCCCTGCGAGCCACCAATACCACGATCTCGTTATAGATCTTCGGGTAGAGCACCTTGAAGCTGAGCTCTTCCAGTTCGGTTTTGATGGCGTTCATGCCGAGCCTGTTCGCCAGCGGTGCATACACGTCGAGCGTTTCATGCGCCTTCTTCTGCGCATTGGATGGCTTGACGTAACGCCAAGTACGAGCGTTGTGCACGCGGTCGGCAAGCTTGACCACCAGAACACGCACGTCCCGGCTCATGGCCACTACCATCTTGCGGATGGTTTCGGCCTGTGCGGAATCCCCGTATTCCATTTTGGAAAGCTTGGTCACGCCATCAACGAGGCCCGACACGGTATCGCCGAACTCGGCACGGCACTCCTCAAGCGTGTAGTCGGTATCTTCGACCGTATCGTGCAACAGACCCGCCGCCACGACAATCGGTCCCATGCCCAGATCGGCAAGAATCTGCGCGACGGCCAGTGGGTGGATGATGTAAGGCTCGCCGGACTTGCGCCGCTGCGTGCAATGCTGCTTGACGGCACGCTTATAGGCGCGCGCCAGAATACCCATATCCTCATCGGGATGGTGGTATTCGCACATCTTCAGAATCGGTTCAAGCGGATCAAGAGGATTCGTGCTGATCTCGCAACCCAACATGTGGGCCGAACGAACCTCGTTCTCATCGTCGCCCATCTTCCACCTCCTCTTGCAATGCTCCCTATCCTACCCGTGCCGCACGGCATGACCGACGCATCCGACCGCGTGTTGTGCGGTCGGATGCATGCGTGGCGAACAGCCTCAGGAGGCCACGCCGGTCGAGCCGAAGCCGCGTTCGGCGCGATCCGAACCCGGCAACGACGCCGCCGGCACGAATCTCGCCTCGACATAGCGCTGGATCACCAATTGCGCGATGCGGTCCCCCGGCTGGAATGTCACGGTGTGTTCCGGATCGAGGTTGATCAGCGGAACCTTGATTTCACCACGATAGCCGGCATCAATCGTGCCCGGGGCGTTGAGCACGGTGACGCCGCGCTTGACGGCGAGCCCCGAACGGGGGTGCACCAAGGCGACGTAGCCAGCCGGTAGCGCAATGGCCACGCCAGTAGGCACCAGCGCCCGCTGGAACGGCTCCAAGGTGACCTCCTCCGTCGTTTTGAGGTCCGCCCCGGCATCTCCGGCATGGGCATAATACAGTTCCGCAGGTTGGTCGGGATTCAGCGACTTTACCAGAACCTCGACGTTTTCCGGCTCGTTGTATGCTTCGTCGAATGCCATCAGGCAGCGCACTCCTGACAAACGGGCTGCCCATCCTCGGTGGTGTAGGCCAGCTGGCTGCGATGCTTCACCAGGAAGCATTCAGAACAGATGAATTCATCTCCCTGCATGGGAATGACGGTCACCGAAGCGTCTTCATTGCTCAGATCGGCGCCGGGCAACTCATAGTCCTCGGCAATGGCGTTCTCGTCATCGTCCATATCGTTGGAGGAATTCTGCGAGCTTTTGCCCAGAGCCTGGAGCGACTCCTCGTCCTCGTCCTTGTTACGCGGGGAATCATAATCCTGTGCCATCGCGATTCCTTTCGTCATCTATGGTGCTTATGCACCATAGAATACATGACATTTACCCCGCATAGGATACACGATTCGAAATACTCGTAAAATCCGACACGTGCGGCACAATGGAAATATCTGATGCCCGAAGAAGGAAAGTGGTGCGCTCATGCCTGAAAATCCGTTCGAGGAAGCCCGGTTCGATCATGTGGGGGAAACCGGTGAACTCGTCTTTGTTTCAGGTGCCGGAAAATTCGCCGTAAAGGTCGATGATGCGCTTGAGAGAGCCATTTTGGAGGCGAAACAGATTCGTTCCGAAGTACAACGGGAGCACCAGCCGCATACGTCCACAACGTTGCCGATCTCACAGATTCAGTCGCTGATTCGCGCCGGTGCCGATCCCGCGCGAGTCGCGGAACGATACGCTTTGAGCGAGGCTCTTGTTCGGCGTTTCTCGGCCGCGGTCGAAACGGAAAAGCAGTATGCCATCGAGCAGTTCCTCGCCGTGCCGGCACCGAAGGAGAGCCGCGTACGCACGCTTTCCGAGCTCATCGAACGCACGTTCGCGGCGGCCCGCGTCCGTTTGGAGGACGTGACTTGGAAGGCTACGCGACGCGGTCTGGAGCCATGGAAAATCACCGCGCAATTCACATCCAACGGCCGCACCATCCGTGCCGAATGGACATGGAACATGCACGACAACGCCGTGACTTGCCTCAATGCAACCGCCAAGAAACTCATCGGCGAACAGGACACGCCTAAAACGGGAGGCGCCGAAGATCATACGGTGGATGAGGATTTTCTGGCATCGTTGAATCTGCCTGGCAATTCCGCGCGCTCCGCCCGCATCGAACAGACCGTCTCAGCCTGGAACACGCCTGAGCCGACCATGCCAGCCGCCCGGCCGAAATCAGCCGCTCCCTCCGTACCGTTGTCCCCCATCGATTCGGGCACGATCGCAACGACCCCGCCGATTCCCGAAGGAGTCGGCGCCGTGCCGATGCCGCAGTCCCCGAGCGAATCCGACATGCAGGCGCAGCCCGAACAGGACTCGCCGCAGACGAAGGGCGAAACATCGTCCCACACGGCTTCGACGCCTGACGAACATGGCCAAGGCGCCACGAAGGCGAAACGTCGTGCCGGACGTTCCGCAGTGCCCAGCTGGGATGAGATTCTGTTCGGCGACTGACCTTGCGGCACGCTGCTAGGCCATGTCGATCAGACAGGGAATGTCCGATTCCAGCATGGTCAGCGATCCGTGCACGCTAGGCAGGTGCGTCGCTTTCTCGGCCTGCGTCCGTGAGTCGACGATGGTCACGGATTGTGCGGCCGACACGATGACATCACCCAACATCGGTTCCACATACGGTTCGACCGGCCCGTACACGCCTTGTGCAATCGCTTCGGCACGCGTGCGCACCTGCGCCCGCTCCTCTAGGAAATCACGCCATCTCATGGCGATGTCCTCAGGGTTCTCGCCATGTTCGGCATAGAGCATCACGCAACGTGGTTCGCCGCCGATACTCGCCACACCTTGGGATAGCCGGGGCTCCCCGGCTATGTCGATGCGTTGTTGCGGATCAGCGGTGATCATGCCATGATCCGCGACGACAACGATCAGCGTCCCTTTGGGAAGGCTGCGTCTGAGCAGCCCAAGCTGACCGTCCACACGTTCGAAGGCCCCAATCCACTTGTCGGAATCCCAACCATAGTTATGGCCGACCTTGTCGGTATCACGCAGATAGACATAGGTCAATCCCGGCCTTCGTGCGGCCCTTGCGGCAACCGCGATCCTCGTGCGCGGATCCGTATTGGAGATGTAGTCGGTACCACGCAACGAAGACTGCGTCAACGCCGAGAACGCGAATTTAGGCAATCCGGAACTAGTGACGCGTACACCCTGTTCGGCAAGACGCTCGAATACCGTGGGCTGGCGTTGCAGATCAAGTGGGGCCATCGCGTTTTTGAATGATATCAGCTGGCAGATTTCGCCATTGTTCGGATTCAGCTGCGTATATCCGGTCATGCCGGTCAATCCGGGGCATGTGCCGGTACCGAACGAGGCCATGGCGGCCACCGTGGTGCTTGGCATGCAGGTAGCGATCGGGCGTTGGTTGACGGAATCGTTCATCAGCGAACGGAGGTATGGCGCATGACCGAGTCTCATATTGAGATTCCAGTAGCCAAGACCGTCAACCAGCACGATGACCGCCGATCGCGCATCGGGAAGTCCCAACACGGTCTGCAGGGAGAGCGGATCCTGATGAATCGCGGTCGGGATTGGATGGCCAAGGGCTGCGGAAATCGCCGGCAGCACCGCCGAAAGATGCAGCGCTCCCCCGCGTTCGCCCATTTTCGCCGACCTGCCGTCGCCGTATCGCGCGGGCGAGGTCATGGAAAGCAGCTCCTGCATATGCGGCACTTCAATACTCATGTCTTCCATTCAATCACCGCGTCGCGTCAGAAGCCGGCATATCGGGATCGTATGGACGTTCACCGAACGCGAAATCATCACGCTTTCGGCAGGACCGCATGCATTGCGATGCATGGAGTTCGACATTACCGGCTGGTAATATGGGCAGGTTGATTACCGTCCGACGACTGTGAGGGAGAATCACTGCATGGTATCGCACCGCAAACCGGCACAACCCGCTTTCGACCCGCGTACGGTCAAGGAGCACATCGTCGAGACGCCTCTGAACGAGGAAATGAGCAAGTCGTTCCTCGAGTATGCATACTCAGTGATCTATGCGCGTGCACTGCCTGACGCCAGGGACGGTCTCAAGCCCGTACAACGCCGCATCATCTACCAGATGGGCCAGATGAATCTCTCTCCCGACCGCCCATATATGAAATCGGCACGTGTGGTCGGCGAGGTGATGGGCAAGCTCCATCCGCATGGTGATTCCGCAATCTACGAGGCCATGGTGCGTCTCGCCCAACCGTTCGCGATGCGTCTGCCCTTGGTGGATGGCCACGGCAATTTCGGTTCCCTTGATGACGGGCCGGCGGCATCCCGCTACACCGAAGCGCGTATGGCACAGGCCGCACTCGGCATGAACGCGGACATCGCCGAGGACACCGTCGATTTCACCCCCAACTATGACAACAAGCTTCAAGAGCCGACCGTTCTGCCCTCGGCCATTCCGAATCTGCTGGTCAATGGCGGTTCCGGCATCGCGGTCGGCATGGCCACGAACATGGCCACGCATAATCTCTGCGAAGTCGTGGCGGCGGCCAAGCATCTGATGCGTCACCCCGATGCCACGTTGGAGGATCTGATGAGGTATGTGCCAGGTCCGGATTGGCCAAGCGGCGGCGTAATCGTAGGGCGGAGCGGCATTCGCGAGGCATATGAGAGCGGCCGTGGCGCACTGACCACCCGTTCGGTGACGCATATCGAAAACGTGACGGCACGCAAGAAGGCCATTGTCGTGACGGAACTGCCGTTCATGGTGGGACCGGAACGTGTGTTGGAGCGTATTTCCGAAGGTGTGAAGAATCGCAAACTGGAGGGCATTTCCGGTGCGATCGACCTGACGGATCGACATAATGGCACACGGTTGGTCATCGAGATCAAGACCGGTTTCGATCCAAACGCCGTGTTGGCACAGCTGTTCAGGCACACGCCCCTGCAAGACAATTTCACCATCAACAACGTAGCTCTGGTCAACGGTCGTCCGCACACCATGGGATTGAAGGAAATACTCAAGGTGTGGGTGGATCATCGTCGTGTGGTGATTCGCCGCCGTAGCGAATTCCGCAGACGGAAGGCGTTGGAGCGCCTGCATCTAGTCGAAGGCCTGCTGTTGGCCATGGTCGATATCGACGAGGTCATTCAGGTGATTCGGTCCTCCGATGACGCCGAAGCCGCAAAAACCAGACTGATTGCCGTATTCGATTTGGACGACATTCAGGCGCAGTATATTCTCGACTTGCGTCTGCGCCGCCTGACGAAGATGAGCCGTATCGAACTTGAGGCCGAACGCGACGATCTGAAGCAACGCATCGAAGAGCTGGAGCGTATTCTCGCCTCCGACGAAGCCTTGGACGGTGTGGTGATCGATGAGATGGACGAGGCCGTCGCCGCATATGGCACACCACGACGTACCGTACTGTTGGACGAGGATGCCGACGGCGGTCTGGTACCGGTGACCGCGCATGGCGATGATGGTGTTTCCGCCACCGCGCTGGCTGCCGCCCGCACCGCCGCGACCGTGTCTTCGGCAGCCGCCGACGTGGCCGCCGCCGCGAAAGCCGCGAAAAAAGCCGGCGAGGATAATGCGACCGCGACCGCCTTGCAGATCGATGACGAACCCTGTGCAGTGATGCTGAGCGCCACCGGTCTGATCGCTCGCACCCATGAGGATGCCGTGGAACGTTGGGAAAACCGTTCCGGCTCGGATGTGCGAACCAAGGATGACCAGATCGTTTCGATCTTCCGCACGACCACGCGCTCCTCATACGGGCTGATCACTTCCGCAGGTCGCCTGGTGTTGGCGCATGTGGTCGAGTTGCCGGCCGTCGCCCCGGACGGCCCGTTGAACGTTTCCGGCGGCGTGAAAGCCGAGGAATTGCTAGGCATGACGGAAAACACCGATCCGATTCGCGGCGAACGCGTAATCGCTGCCATCGCAATGCCCTCCACGGACGATGCCGGCAAGGATGGCGATGGCGCCGAACCTGCTCCTCTGGCGCTGGGTACGCGCAACGGTGTGGTCAAACGCTGGAATCGCGAGTCACCAACCACCATGGATTCCTGGAGCGTCATCGACCTGAAGGACGGTGATGAGGTTCTGGCCGCGGCCGAAGCGCGGGATGGGGATCGTCTGGTGTTCGTATCCACGGATTCCTCGCTGCTGACATTCGAGGCGAAGAACGTGCGACCACAGGGCCGTACCGCCGGTGGCATGGCGGGCATTCGTTTGGCCACCGGCTGCTCGGTCGCCGCATTCGCCGTGGTTCCGGCCGAAAAGGTCGCTTGGACGTATGACGAAGGCGAGAATGGTCTGTTCTCCGCTTCCGGCGCCGTGGTGCTGACCGTCGCTGGTGATTCCGAGGCGTTGCCGGGTACGGAGAACGGCGCGGCGAAGGTCACGCCGTTGGAGATGTACCCGACCAAGGGCCGAGGCACTGGTGGCGTACGTTCGCAACGGTTCCTGAAAGGTCAGAATACGCTGATCTTCGCTTTCGTGGGCGCATATCCGATTCATGCCTCCACGGAAGGTGGCTCCGGTGTGGAGTTGCCCAAACCCGACATGCGTCGCGACGGCTCCGGTACGGATATGGCCGCCCCCATCGCCGTTGCCGGTTGATCGTCAGCGATAGAGTTTCATGCCTTGCGGGCTTTCCGTGAAGCCTGCGGCATGGAGCAGCCGCATGTATTTGTTGCGTTGTTTCAGCGATATGCCGTTCATCTCGTTGAAGCTGATGCTACCGCCGGACTGACGCTGCAGCGCGTAGACGAGTTCCGAACAGGCCTGGCGCAAGGTGCCTTCGGCATCGGTAAACGCCATGATCCTATGGCTTTTCGGCACGGCGAACAGCACAGGCTCACCCTGCTTGAATACGACAATCGACCCCGTTCTGCGTGCCGGCTTCGCACCACGCGAGCCATCAGCCTTCTCGGTTTTCGTCGGCTCAAGTTCAGGCCATGCGATTGCCGCGCCCGTAAGGCTTGCGGGATCGGTCACCTCAAGCGCCACACAGGATTGGCTGTGCCACTGGTTTTCACTGCGCAACGCGTCCACGGTATCGTGACCGGCGAATTGCGCCGCACCGAAGCCATCTACGAACAGGCCCCGCACCAGCGTGCCGTGCTCTTCCATACGTTTCAGAACGGGATACAGCCTTGAAAATCCGCCGGCAATTCGTTCTTTATCGATGAGCGGGGCCGCGATGACGCCGTATCGATCCAGCAGTGATTCGATCCGCGCTATTTCACGTTCCTCCATGCCACCGTTCGATGTCGCCGTTCCGTTTTCGATCGGCCTTGGCGTGGCGACCGCGGACCACAATCCGCCCAGTGTCATCGGCACCGCAGTATGCATGCGTACTCGCCTGCGCAAGGTGGCCCTTGGCGCACGTGCGATTCCGGAACCTTGCATCAGTGCCCGTACGGGAGCAAAAGAGCTGTTGGTCACCCTGCCCTGCCATACGAGTGACCAAAGCGCTTCCTCGAATTGACTTTCGCCCCATGCGGGAACGATGATTTCGCCCGTGGTTTCGTCCACTTGCGCCTCGGTATGCCGCTCCCATACCGATTTGGCGGTCGCCGACAACTGTGACGCATGGAAGGCGCCACCATCCTGCAATGCCGTGATGACGGCCTGCGGTATGGTCAGGGCCTCATCGTCTTCGGCTGTATCCGAAGCGACCGTTTCGGAGACCAGCGGCGAATCGGCCGGATAGAATGCGATGTTTCCGACCTCCTTGGCGGCCGTGTCGCCGGCCCCTTTGCCAACCCAGATCACGTCGCCGGAGGCTATCAGCTCATCAAGCATGGAAGGATGATATCCGCGCACTCTCGTCGAAAACACGGAAGACTCCCAGATTTGGGCGGCCAAAGACACACCTTCGAGCTGTTCGATGACACGCATCAGACCGTCAATGCCCTCATAGCGTTCACCGCCGACCGGACCGACTCCCTGACGGTCAAGCAGAAAAGCCTGGTAGGTCTGCGGGCTGACCGGTTTGATGGCGTTACGCGCCTTGGCAAGGGACCTAGAGCGGATACGGCGAAAGACGTCCCTGTGCAGCCACTGCTGCGACGACGTTCCATAATCGGTTTCGCCAATGGTTCCCGCGCGAGGAGACGAAGAGTGCGCAATCGGCGAACGAACATCAGCGGAGTCGGAATCCGTCGATGCGGCATCAGCCAATGCCTCGGCATCAGCGAAGTGGCCTGTAAGCAGATCCCCCTTGGTATGAAGCATATCGAGGGCACGCACAGCCTGAACGGCATCGATGTCCAGATCGGCAATCATCCGGTCCGCGACAAATGGACCATGCGTTTTGGCATAGCGGGTCACTCGGCCGGTAACGTCACCTTTATCCAGATCATTCCAGAAGGTCTTTTCGGCTAACTCGTGCGCAACCTGTCTGATCACGTCGGCATCCAGTACGGTGGACATGTCGGTGCCGCCAAGCAGACGTTCCAGCACCTCTGGATCCATGGACAGCAATCGCGTGCTGCGCTCGGCCTGCGGCACGTCGTATTGGTACATGACCGCACCCACGAATCCGAAAAGCATGCTTTCCGCGAATGGCGACGGCGTTTCAGTGGTCACATCGCTCAGTGCGATCGTTGCGGAGTTCAGTCCGGTCATGATTCGCCGCAACGCCGGCAGGTCGTACACATCCTGCAGGCATTCGCGCGCGGTCTCCAGCAGTAGTGGGAAGTTCTGACGCGCACGGGCCGCGTTAAGCAGTTGGGCGGCACGCAGTCGTTGCTGCCAAAGCGGCACGCGCCTGCCGGGATCAGTGCGTGGCAGGAACAGCGAGCGCGCCGCGCATTCACGGAATCGTGCCGAATACAGCACGCTTTCGCCGACTTGCGCTTCGATGATGCGGTGTAGATCGTCGAGATCGAACAACACCAGTTCACGGATCGGCAGGGCACCATCGACATCCGGCAGGCGGATGATGATGCCGTCATCGGCCGCATACACCTGCCCATCGAACCCATATCGCTGCCTGATGCGCGTGGTGATGGCCATGGCCCACGGCTCGTGTACGCGTCTTCCGTATGGCGAATGGATGATAATGCGCCAGTCGCCCTCTTCGTCCCTGCAACGTTCGATGACCAGTTCACGGTCATTCGGGATTATGCCGGTGATGGCACGTTGCTCTTCGAGCAGGTCGGCCAGATTCCCGATGGCGTTGTCATCGAGTCCGTCACGGCGCAGTCGCGCGATGATCCTCGCATCGAAGCGTGATTCGATATCGACACCGTCAACGTTCGCATGCCTGAAGTTTTCAGCCGTCCGCGCGCGCAGTCCTTGGGAGATCTCACGGAGGAACCGGCCTTGGGCGAGACCGAAGCCATAGTCCCGCCCATCACCTTCGCCATGCCAGAACGGTAGCCGCGCGGTACGCCCGGGAGCAGGAACCACCACCACACGATCACGCGTGATCTCCCGAATCTGCCATGTGGAGGTACCCAAGGTGATCACGTCGCCTTCGCGTGACTCATAGACCATCTCTTCGTCAAGCTCGCCTACCCTCCGCGGGCCGGGACCGCAGTCCGTTTCGGGAAGCACCACGGTGTACATGCCTCGGTCGGGGATGGTTCCGCCACTGGTCACGGCCAGGCGTTGCGCCCCGGGACGTGCGGAGATGAGTCCGGATTCCTCGTTGCACTGCAGTGGTGGGCGGAATACGGAAAAGTCCTCGCTATCATAGGCACCGGTCATCATGCCCATCACCGCATCGAAGATCGACCGATCCAGATCCGTGAAGGAGGCCGCCTTGCGCACCCGCCCATACCACTCGTCAGGATCAAGATCGTCCATGGCCGCCGCGGCCACGGTCTGTTGGGCAAGGACATCCAACGGATTGATCGGAATCGTCAACGGTTCGATATCACCTGCCCGCATACTTTCGATACAGGCGGCCGTACCGATGATCTGTTCGCGCGTGATCGGGTAGAACAACGCATGCGACACTCCCCCGACTTGATGATCGGCGCGTCCTACCCGCTGCAATCCCGAAGAGATCGACAACGGCGGTGCGATCTGAATCACTAGGTCCACCGACCCCATATCAATGCCGAGTTCAAGGCTGGAAGTGGCCACCACGCATCGCAGTTGGCCTCGTTTGAGCCGCTCCTCGATTTGCTTGCGCCTGTCTTTCGACACGGATCCATGATGGGCCATGGCGATCGCATCACCATCTGCATGGGACCCGACCAGCATGGTGGTCGATCCAATCACGGAATCGTAGTGCCCGGCGAATCCTTCACGTCCTTCCGGTGAACCAACGTCGTGAGGCTCGGAACGGCGCATGCCGGCATGCATGTCGTTGAGGCGTGCGGTGAGCTTTTCCGCCAGCCCTCGGGAGTTGACGAATACGAGTGTGGTGCGATGCTTCAGTATTTCGTCGAGAACGCTGCGTTCTATGGCCGGCCATACCGAACCGCCTACCAGTCCTGGCGAAGCGGGGCTCCCGGTCGTCGCTTTTCGAATGATGCCCTTGCGTTCGGCAAGCGATTCCATGGCCGGAGTCACTCCGGAAATACGCAGAGTACGGGGATTCGGAGAATCCACACCGCCAGCCCGACGCCTGGCTTCGGAGGATTTGGGACCATGCACATACTCTAGAGGTTCCACGACCTTCAAATCCATTGCGGGGCGCGTTCCGGGATTGATGATCCGCACCGCTTGCGCGCCACCAAGGAATCGCGCGGCCTCCTCGGGTGGATTCACGGTTGCGGACAGACCGATACGTTGCACCGGATGACCGACGAGGCCATCCAACCGTTCCAGACTCAAGGCAAGGTGCGCGCCACGTTTGGAGCCTGCGACGGCATGCACCTCATCGACGATCACCGTCTCCACGGTCGAAAGGATGCGCCGGGCCTTGGATGTGAGCATCAGGAACAACGATTCCGGAGTGGTGACGAGAATATCCGGCGGATGGTTGACGATGGCGCGCCGCTCCTTCGGTGTGGTGTCGCCGCTGCGTATGCAGACCCGGACTTTCGGCGCGGGCAATCCCGAGGCCTTGCACTGATCGGCTATGCCGCACAACGGCGTTTCAAGATTCTTCGCCACATCGACGCCCAAGGCCTTCAAAGGCGAGATGTACAACACCCTGACGCCGCGCTTGGGCTTTCCCGACGTGTTTCCACCATCACCGACGGTACCTGCAGCAGACTCCCCCATCAGCCCGTCAATTGCCGAAAGGAACGCGCACAGGGTCTTACCGGAGCCGGTGGGCGCAGTCACCAGCACGTTCCCACCGGAGCGAATGGCCGGCCATGCCTGCCTTTGCGTGTCAGTCGGGCATTTGAACGCATGCTCGAACCATGCCTTGGTAGGCTCCGAAAACAGGTTCAGACATTCGTACATACGTTCGATTATGACATCAGTCACAGACGTCAGCCCTTATCGTCGTCGACCCACTCAAGCACATCGCCGGGCTGACAACCCAACGTCTGGCAGATGGCGTCAAGCGTGGAGAATCGAATCGCCTTGGCCCGTCCGTTCTTCAACACCGAAACGTTGACCGGCGTGATGCCTATCGCCTCGGCCAACTCGTTGACGCTCATCTTGCGTCTGGCAAGCATCACATCGAGGTTCACACGAATCGCCATATCAAATCACCGCCGCCAACTCATCACGCTGTTCGATGGCCTGCATCAGCAATGAGCGCATTACCAGCATCAGCAGCTCGAACGCGGCAATCAGCAGCAAGGAAACCAGACCTGCGCCCAATATGGCGAATCGCACCAGATCCCGTTCGACGCCCAATACATCGGCCAACAACATCGAAGGCGACATCCAGATCTGAGACAGCATCAGCAGGACCACCAATACGGCCTCGGCTCCGGCGCACGCAAGAATACCGTTCGTCCAATGCACCGCCTCGCCGGAAAACACATCGCGCCGCCTGGCGAGGGTCAACAATCGCCACAACGGAATCAGCGCGATCTCGAAGCAGGCGACCATCAGCGCACCATCGATCACGTACAGCCAATGCAACGCATCGACATGGGGGTGCGCGGCCGCGACGCCGCCCGCAACCACGAACAGACCTATCTGCAATCCCAAACAACACACGGCGAACAGTATGATCAGCACACGCAACGCACCAATCACCCCGCAACGGCATACCAAACGATCCGACATGACAGATCTCCCATCCTATTTTTGAATATCGATAATAATCTATCGAAACTCGATATGCAAATCTTGTGAAAGTAAGTCCATCGATATATTCCTATCGTTTTTCGATAGCTTACGATGGCGCCATACACACTACGTACCATGACCGAAAGGCTCCACATGACGGCATTCCAATTCCAAGCACAACCGGTGGCCAATCCCCTACCTGCCGCATCCGGCCCGCAGAACGTCAAGCCGGAGGTGGATCCCACAACCAGGCGGCGGGAGATGGCGAGCCGACCGATCACCCAACGCACCATTGTCACCATCTGCGTGGCGCTGGCAATCACATTCGCCTTCGACCGGCTGGTCTGCGACATCACCCCAACATGGCTGTCCGGCTACGCGGTGCCGCTGTTCTGGGTGATATGCACCACGGCGCTCACCACGCTGCACTGGCGGACCGCCCGCAAGCGTCCGCTCGTCTGGCTGGTCTCAGGAAGCATCATCGCCATCGGTATATGGGAAGTGCTGTTCTCGTCCGTATGGTCATACTCAAACAATCTGGAATACGCATTGACCACGGCGTTGGCCCAGCCCGCCCTGCTGATGCTGCATTGCCAACTGGTCAACGGCCAATATGACGTGCGGCACCCATTCCAAATCGTGTGGAACTGGATCACCGGCTGGTTCATACAGCCGTTCGTGAAGCTGAAAGGTTTCTTCGAACCATGTGCAATCCTGTTCGCCCGATTCGCCACCGCATCGGAAAAACGCTCGAAAGCCCGCGAAATCGGCATGGCCCTGCTTGTTTCGATTCCCGTGCTGTTGGCGATCGTCCCGCTGCTGGCGGACGCCGACCTCGTGTTCCGATATGAGCTGGCGAACGTTTTCGGGCACATCGACTCGACGGATTTCATCCTTCATGCGACCATCGTTCTTCTACCATGGCCGTTCCTGTGCTCACTGCTCATCGGACTTGATGGCAAACCCGCATCGCCGCTCCCGGAACGCCGCATCACATTGGGCACGACAACGACCATCGTGGTATTGCTGATGACGCTGCTCGTATACGCGTTGTTCTGCGTGGTGCAATTCCGCTTTCTGTTTGCGGGATTGTTCATGAACGGCTCCATCGCATTGCCTGACGGACTGACCTACAGCGACTACGCGCGCAACGGCTTCTTCCAGCTGCTGGCGGTCACGGCGATCAATCTGACCATCTTCGCAGTTGCGCTCACCTTCACGCCGCGCACACGTTCACTGACGGTCTCGCTGATCGCGTTGATGACGGAGACCGCCATCATGCTCGTTTCTGCGGCGTTGCGCCTCGGCCTGTATATTGACGCATACGGGTTGACCTGGCTGCGCTATGTCTCGATGACGTTCATCGCACTACTGGCAGTTGCGATCCTGCTGTGCCTGGTCCGACTGGAAGTGCAGCGCCTTCCGTTGATTGCAACGCTCGTCGCACTGTTCATCGTCTGGTATGTGGCGCTTGGCTTCAGCAATCCCTACTGGATATGCGAAACCTACAACGCATTCCACGGCTTTGATGCAGCCGCATCAGTTCAGCCGATTCGTTGACCGCCGCACTTCCAGCGCAGGGATTCATGCATGACGATCATGAGCACAAGGAAAACGACCAGATACCACGGGAACAAGGTGATGGTGACATGCTGTGCGATCAGGCCGAACACCGGCGGCATGCACATCGACCCGACATAGGCGCAGGCCATCTGCATGCCGACGATGGCCTGCGACTTGTCTTCGCCGAAATACGTCGGCGTGGAGTGGATGACGCACGGATAAATCGGCGCGCAGCCGAGTCCGACGACCATCAGACCGACAATGGTGCCAAGATGCTGCGGCAACGGTAGCAACATGACCACAACGCCAAGCAACACAAGGACCTGCCCCATACGAATCATGGTCGGATCGTTGAATTTCATGGTGACGAAACCGCTCAGCAAACGACCAACGGTGATGCCGATGCAGAACAGACTGGCCCACATGGCCGCCGTGGTCTTGTCGATACCCTTGCCGAGTGCCATGTAGCTGCTGGCCCATAGCATGGCGGTCTGTTCCAGTGCGCAATAGCAGAAGAACATGATGAGAATCTCGCGTGCGCCGCGGATGGCAAGCACCCCTCGAATGCCAAGTGGTTCGCGAGATGGCTCCTGGGCAAGCCCTTCGGCGGCGGATTGCTCAGTGATGTCTGCCGAAGGTTCCGTCTCAATGCTTTGCGGTTGCGGAACCCGTTGTTTCCATAACGGCAGGCTGAAAATCAATATGGCCGTCAAGACGATCTGCAGGATGGAAATGTAACGATACCCCCATGACCAGCCTTGTCCCGCATTCAACGCATATCCCATGATGTATGGGCCCGTCAGCGCGCCAATACCCCACATGGCGTGCAACCAGCTCATGTGGTGGCTTTCGTAATGGATGGCCACGTAATTGTTGAGGGCCGCATCCACGCCGCCGGCACCGAGGCCATATGGAACGGCGAACAGGATCAGCACCCAATAGCTCGGGGCCATGGAGAACCCGAACAGGGCCAGTGCGGTCAATGCCACCGATATGGCGGTGACCTTGCCGGCGCCGAATCGCAGGGTCATACGATCCGACATCAATGCGGAGACGATGGTACCTGCCGAAATGACCATGGAAATGCCGCCCGCCCATGATACGGGAGCGCCCAGATCGGCGCTCATGGTGGGCCATGCGGCACCAAGTACGGCATCGGGCAGGCCAAGGCTGATGAAGGCCACGTAGATTACGGCAAGTAGGAGATTGACCAATCTCGTCTCCTTTGGCGGCATACGGTTACGACAACGTTTTCTCGACTAGTATTCTAGACACATCTATCTACCGATCGGTAACCAGTGGTTTGCATTATCGTTCGGGAAAATTTCAGTATCCACCGGCATGCCCAATGCGGTGGAACCGGACCGGACGACGATCAGGTATCGATTTTGGAACGGTCGAAATCATCGGCGTTCTCGACGATGAACGCCTTGCGCGGCGGCACGTCATCGCCCATGAGCAGACTGAAGATTTCGTTGGCCTGTTCGGCATCCTCCATGCGGATACGGCGCAGCATGCGCGTACGAGGATCCATGGTGGTGTCGGCGAGCTGGTCGGCGTCCATCTCACCCAAGCCCTTGTAGCGCTGAATGTCATCGTTATAGCCGATATGTTTGCGCTCGAGCTCGGAAAGTTTGCCGGCCAGCTCGTCATCGGAATAGGTATAGATGTACTCGCCCTTATGCGCGCCGGTCAGGGCGATGCGATGCAATGGCGGAACGGCGGCATACACGTGACCGTGCTCGATGAGTGGACGCATGTAGCGGTAGAACAGCGTGAGCAGCAGAATGCGGATATGCGCGCCATCGACATCGGCATCGGTCATCATGATGATTTTGTTGTATCGTGCCTGCTCGATATCGAAACTGGCCCCGGAACCCGCGCCGACCACCTGAATGATGGCTGCGCATTCCTTGTTTGACAGCATTTGCGCCAGTGAGGCCTTCTGCACGTTGAGAATCTTGCCTCGAATCGGCAACAACGCCTGGAAACCGGAGTTTCGTGCGGCCTTGGCGGTGCCCAATGCGGAATCGCCCTCGACGATGAACAGTTCCGCCACATCATCATTGCCCGGTTGGCAATCAGACAGTTTCGGCGGCATGGAAGCGGATTCGAGCGCATTCTTACGGCGGGTGACCTCTTTGGTCTTACGCGCCTGAATGCGGGCGTGCATCTCACCGACGATCTTTTCAAGTACGCGGCCGGATTGCTCCTTGTAGCCACGCTTGGAACCGGTGATCATCTCGCCGAACTGCCTGTCGGTCATGCGGGTGACGATCGGTTTGACCTGCGCGGTACCCAGCACATCCTTGGTCTGCCCCTGGAACTGGGGTTCGGCGATGCGTACGGTCACCACGGCCACGAGGCCGGCCATGATGTCGTCGCGCTCGACCTTCATGTTGGAATCCTTGAGATTTACCTTGAGCTTGCGCGCGTTGTCCTCCACGGCCTTGCGGATCTGTTTGGTGATGCCTTGCAGGAAACCATCCACGTGCATACCGCCGCCGGGAGTTTCGACCACGTTCACGAAGCTGCGCATGGTGGTGTCGTAACCGTTGGTCCAACGCATGGCGATATCGACGGCACAATCGCGGGTGACCTTCTGCGCGTGCAGTTCGCCGCCTTCGCCTACGGCCTGGGTCTCCTCGACATAAGTGTCGTCACCGGTGATGCGCCAAATGTCGGAGACTGCCTCACCTTTGGAGAGGAAGTCGACGAAGTCCTTCACCCCACCGTTGTGGCAGAATTCCTCGACACGCGCGTGACCGTAGCGCTGTCGCGCCGGTTGCGACAGTTGCTCCGGTTGCTCATCACCGGTAGCGTTCTCTGGGCTCTCGACTTCGTCGGCATTGTCTACCGCTACCTCATCGAAGCCTTCGATCGCCGATCCGATATTATCCGTATCGTCCACCTCGTCCGTAGCGTCCACCACGGCATCCGACGTTCCGTCCGCCGGTACGTCGATCTCCCGCATTTCGTCGATGGATTCGTCACCGGTTTCGGGAATATTCTCGTCAATGACGGTGATTTTCAGTCCCGGTACCAGAAAACTGGTCTGACGTACACGGTCGATAAGCTGCTCATAACTGAATTCGGCGGTGTCATTGAAGATTTCCGGATCGGCCCAATATCGGATACGGGTACCGGTGGTCTTCGGACTGACCTTGCCGATGATCTCCAACTCGGTCGGACGGTTCTTGCGCGTGCGTTTGAACGGCGAATCGGGAGATGGATGCTCCGGATCCGCATCGGCGTACACACCGGGATGTCCCTGGTGGAACGACATGTGATGCGTTTTGCCGTCACGATCCACTTCGACGTCAAGTCGGGAGCTCAAAGCGTTGACCACCGAAGAGCCCACGCCATGCAAACCGCCGGAAGCGCCATAGGAGGAATTGCCGAACTTCGCGCCGGCGTGAAGCTTGGTGAGCACCACTTCCACGCCGGTAAGCTTGGTTTTCGGTTCCACGTCGACGGGAATGCCGCGGCCGTTGTCGGCGACTTCGACGGAACCATCGGAATGCAACGTCACGACAATATGGTTGCAGGCACCGGCAAGGGCCTCATCGACGGAGTTGTCGATGATCTCCCACAGACAGTGCATCAGACCCTGGCTGTCGGTCGTGCCGATGTACATGCCCGGACGCTTGCGCACCGCGTCCAGACCTTCCAGCACGGTTAGGCTGCCTGCGCCGTAATTATCCTTGGCCATACTCCTCATTCCACGGTTGTGTCGGTTACACGAGAGAAGTCGGGAAATCCACTTCTTTCAGGGATTTCCCGACTTCGTCCATACGTTTTTCCGTTCGAATCACTGATCCAGGAAGTCGCGTAGCGTCTGCGAACGGGACGGGTGGCGCAGCTTCGACATGGTCTTGGATTCGATCTGGCGAATACGTTCACGGGTCACGCCGTACACACGGCCGATATCATCCAATGTCTTCGGCTGGCCGTCTTCCAAGCCGTAACGCATCTTGATAACGCCGGCTTCACGCGGAGACAGGGTTTCGAGCACCTGCTTGAACTGCTCCTGCAACAACGAGAAGGCGACCGCATCGGACGGTGCGATGGCGTCGGTATCCTCAATCAGATCGCCGAACTCGGAATCGCCATCCTCACCCAGCGGGGTGTGCAGCGAAATCGGCTCACGCCCGTACTTCTGCACTTCCTGCACCTTCTCGACAGGCATATCGAGCTCACGCGCCAGTTCATCCGGCGTAGGCTCACGACCCAGATCCTGCAGCATCTGACGTTGCACACGGGACAGCTTGTTGATGACCTCGACCATATGCACGGGCACACGTATGGTGCGGGCCTGATCGGCCATGGCTCGGGTGATGGCCTGACGGATCCACCACGTCGCATAGGTGGAGAACTTGAAGCCCTTCTTCCAATCGAACTTCTCGACGGCACGAATCAGGCCCAGGTTGCCTTCCTGGATCAGATCGAGGAACAACATGCCACGGCCGGTGTAACGCTTGGCAAGCGACACCACCAGTCGAAGGTTGGCCTCCAGCAGATGGTCCTTGGCCTTCTTGCCGTCATTCGCCGCCCACTTGAGCTCACGCCTACGCTTGAAATCCATCTGACTGGCCTCGGTGTCCAACAGATGCTGGGCATACAGGCCAGCTTCGATACGTTCGGACAGGTCGACTTCCTGTTCCGCATTCAGCAGGCTTACGCGTCCGATCTGCTTCAGGTAGTCCTTGACCGGATCGGCGGTGGCGCCGGCAGCGATTACACGACGCTTCGGGTTGCCGGACGGAGTCAGATTGTCGTCGTCATCATCTCGCACGACGAAAGCGCCCTTTTCCTTGGGCTCCTCAGGCTTCTTGCGTTCCTCGTCGTCCTCATCCTCGTCATCTTCAGGCTCGGATTCCTCATCCTCGTCGAGATCGGCCTCATCGTCTTCCGCGTCGACGTCGTCGAGATCATCGTCAAAATCGTCGAGATCGGCCTCATCGACCTGATCCTCTTCGCCATCAAGGGTATCTTCGTCCTCGATCGGCTCATCCTGCCTCTTGGCGGGAGCTTTCTTCTTCGCGGTAGTCTTACGCGGGGTCTTCGTGGCCGGGGTCTTCTTGGCCGCAGCTTTCTTGGTGGAGGCCTTGCGCGAGGGGGCTTTCTTCGTGGAGGTGGTCTTATCGGTCAGATCAGCCTGTTCAGTGCTCGCCGTCGTTTCCTTAGTGACCAAACTTATCCTCCTGCATGATCCTGCCGGAAGCATATACCACACGGGCCCACTTCTGGCAAGGGCAAATCGTCAACTATGTGAGTAAACCATCTTCCAAGGACGATTATTCCCCAATCGGCGAAGTCCCCCAGCGCCATTCATCCGGCTCACGGTGTGTCGCCTATGGTTTCACCGATCCACGCCGGACCGACATGCCGATGCACGGCCGAGCAGACTATCGCTGCCAGCGAACACCCCTCGTCGATCGCGAGGGCACGCATCGCGCACGGCATGGCGCGATCGTCTCCCAGCCACCACAGAATGTAACCGGTTACCGCCAGCGGCTGCACATGGTAGGACTCAGGCACCATCGCGATGATATCGAGCAACATGCCAATGCCACGGCCACAACGCGCCATATCGGGATGCGCGGCGGCATCATGGAACGATGCGCTGAGCAACTCCTCCAGATGACGCGCATTGCGCGGCAGCATGGGCCGTGAAGCGAAGTCGAGCAGAAACTCACGCGGGCAACGTTCCTCATCGATGATGATCGAGATCAACAGGGCATCACGAATGGCCAGAGTCCGGCTCATACCGACCGCGAGCGCGGCCATGTCCGCCCGACCGAGATCGCCTCCGCACCGTAGCGTCTCCATCCAATGATCGAGTGGCTCCCGCAAATACATGCGAATGGCGTCACACATACCCCGCTCCCCGCAATGCTCACGAAGCATTCTACCCGTGGCGTCCAGTTCCCGCTCGGAAAATGGCATGGGGCGTTCGCCGTCGCCCGTTTGTGATGTCCGCGGCTCCTGCGCGCGCGAACATGGGACACGTTCCTGCCCATACCCGCACTTCCTGCCATCGTTGCCATCGTTCACACCGTCCATGTCATGAACCTCCTCGGTCGTTCTCGGTTTTCGGGTCCTAACAGGCCCTTGGAAGGCACTATGCCGTATCGCACGGCTTCATCCGTTCTTTTTCCGCCCCTGTGGTCGGAGGATGCGCCCTTCGGCGTTTCGTAACGGGTTTTTTCCGTGGCAGGCGTTGCGAATATTGAGATTCGCTCTTGTCGAAAGGCTGTGGATAACTGAAGGTATGAGTAGCTCCACGGATTTGGAACAGATCGAGTCCCGCATTGTCGAATTGGTGAAGGATTTCGTCACGCCGCATGCCGACGATGCGGTGGCTTCCTCCTGCAAAGACGTCGCCGATGCGGTGGCCCGTCAGGCGGTCACGTCCAGCGAAGGCGGCAAAAGGTTGCGCGCGTTGCTGACGCTGGATTCCTTCCGCGCATTCGCCGCCGATGCCGCTAAGGAGGCCGATTTCGACGCGGTGTTGGATCTGGCCTGCGCGGTTGAGGTGTTCCAGACCGCTGCCTTGGTGCACGACGACATCATTGATGACTCCGATTTGCGCCGCGGCAGGCCGTCCGCGCATCGGGCACTGGCTTCCGGCACGCATAGCGATGCGATAGGACGTGGCCTGGGCATCATGTTGGGAGACATGCTCGCGACATCCAGCGTGGATATCGCCAACCGTGCGGCACGTCGCCTGTCACGTTCCGATGATGTGGTCGGCGCGTTTCTGACCATGCATCGCGAGGTGGAGATCGGACAGGTGCTGGATCTTGCCGTGGAGTTGAATCCGCTGGACGATCCCGAGGAACTGGTCTGTGCCTCATTGAACGTGTTCCGTTGGAAGACCGCCAGTTATACCACCATCGCCCCTTTGAAATTCGGCATGCTCGCCGCAGGATTGGATGCCTCCGCCGCTCGCGACCTTGCCATGTCGATCGGTCTGCCGTTGGGTCTGGCGTTCCAGCTTGCGGACGATTTGCTGGACGTGATCGGCTCAAGTCTCAACACCGGCAAGCCTGTCGGTGGAGACATTCGTGAGGGCAAGCGTACCGTATTGCTGGCCGACGCCCTCAGCGGCGCCGACGAGCCGGAACGTGTGGAGCTTATCGGCATGTGGGAAACGCCATCCCGCTGCGAGGAACAGGTGAGACGGGCCATCACGCTGTTTGCATCAACAGGAGCCATCGAACGTTCCCATGGTCGGATTCGTAATCTATGGAACGCCTCGAAAAGCATCATCGACGCGTTGGACGTGCCAGATGACCGCAAGGAGTTGCTGATCAGGGCCTGTGCGCGGTTCGTGCCGACCGTCGTCTAGGAGAGGCGGCGGCAACACTCCCCCATGTTCTCGTTGCGAAATCCGCGAAAGCCTGCTTGTAGACTGAGGTGAGGATACCGCTTGTCGAGAGATTTTCAGAAGGAACCATACGGATCAACCATGAGTGAAGCTTCACACGCACCCGAAGGGCAAGTCATCGAAGGTCGCTATCGGGTCGTCAGCAAAATCGCCGAAGGCGGCATGGCCACGGTGTATCAGGCCATGGACGAGCGTCTGGAGCGCACCGTCGCCATCAAGATCATGCACACCCAATTGGCGCAGGGCCCCCATCGCGATCAGTTCGTACAACGGTTCCACCGCGAGGCCAAGTCGGCGGCCGCCATCGCCAACCCTCATATCGTACAGGTGTATGATACCGGCGAATTCAATGGTCTGGACTATCTCGTCATGGAGTACGTGCATGGCGTGAACCTACGGTACGAAATGAACCAGCAGGGCACATTCAGCGTACGCGAGACGCTACGCGTCGTGGGCGAAACACTGGATGGCCTTGCCTCGGCCCACCGTGCCGGCGTGGTGCATCGTGACATCAAGCCGGAGAATATCCTGCTCAACGATCGCGGGCATGTGCAGATCACCGATTTCGGTCTGGCGAAGGCCGCCTCGCAGGCCACGTTGTCTTCGACGGGGATGCTGCTTGGTACGGCGGCCTATCTGGCACCGGAAATGATCGAAAACAATCAGGCCACCCCTCAAGGCGACCTGTATTCCGTAGGCATCATGGCATGGGAGATGTTGACCGGAGAGGTGCCGTTCACTGCGGATAATCCGGTGACTCTCGTATTCAAGCATGTGCATGAGGATGTACCGTCCGTGGCCACAAAGTGCCCCAGCATCAATGCGGATGTGGCCGCGTTCATAGCGCATATCGCCGCCCGATCCGTCGATGCGCGCCCTGCCGACGCCTCCGTGGCGTTGCAAGAGCTGCAACGACTGCAGTCCAAATTGTCGATTGAGGATTGGCAATATCGTTTGCCCCCTTCCACCGACGTGACTGGCCCCGATGACGCCACTGCGCCCATGGTTTCGCCGATTCCCGAACCACCAGCACCTCCGACGAAGACCACCGTCATGTCGCCGGACGCCACCACGCAACTGCCACCATCACTGGCGTTCCTGCAGGAGAACGCTCCACGGCGAACACCCGACGCCACGCAGGTGATCGGAACAGGTACGGGCAACGGCGGTTCCGCACCGTCTTTCACCGGGCAGCGGGCACCAAGCGAGGATGGCGAGGATGGCGAGGTCAAGGAGCAACGCAACAAATCGCATGGACCGCTCATCGCAGCCGCAGTCGCGGCGCTGCTGGTAATCGGCGGAATCGGCGGCGGTTGGGCATGGTGGTATTACCGTGGTCCCGGTAGCTACTGGACCATGCCGGCCCCCACGGGGATCCAATGCGCAACTGGACAGACATGCCGCATCACCAATACTTCATGGAGCGAATACGAACGGCTGCTGAAGGTCGCCAACATTCCATACTCGACCAGCAAAGCCTATGACGACACCATCGCCAAAGGCAACATCATCTCCACCGATCCGGCGAACGTGCTCGACCATGTCAGCAAGAGGAACGGTCAGAAGGTGAAAATCGTGATTTCCCAAGGAGTGAAGCAGGCGACCGTGCCCGCAGACATTCTCGATGCGACCAGTGCGAACGGCAAAGATCCAATCAATGCGCTGAAAAAGGCCGGTTTCGATGACATCGAACAAACCGCCGCCTCCGACGACGATTATTCGATGGACGTGCCGCAAGGCGCATTGCTGAGCATCAGCGTCGATCCAGGCGCGACGTTGCCTCATAACACGAAGATTTCGGTTACGCTCTCACAGGGTCCGAAGCCCGTGACCATGCCGGATATCGTCGGCAAGACGCAGGATGAGGCGCAACAGGCACTGGATGAGCTCAGGCTCACTGCGAACTGGACTGAACAATTCGATGACAAGATTCCCCAAGGGCAAGTGATTTCAGCTTCTGCCAAGTCCGGTGACGCCCTGCATTGGGGAGACGAGGTGGATGTGGTCGTTTCGAAGGGTCCGGAAACGGTGACCCTGCCGAATTATGTGGGCCAAAAGGCATCCGAAGCAAAAAGCGCGCTGGAAAAGCTGGGCTTCAGCGTGAAAATCAGTTCGCAGTTGACCTTGGATTCCAGCCAGGACAAGAAAGTGGCCTCACAAGATCCGGTCGGCGGCACTGAGGTTCGTTTGCGCCAGGAGGACGGCACGCCGACCACCGTCACCCTGAAAATGTACTCATCCCTGTTCTAAGCCATCTTCCGGGTTCCCGCCTGCGGGAACCCGGAAGGAATCAGGCCTCTTCCTTGGCTTTGAGTTGCTCCTTGATCTTCTGCGCGTACTCATCCACGTATTCCTGACCGCTCATCTTCTGGATCTCCATGGTCACGCGATCGGTCAAGGAACGCAGATCGTCATGAGTGATCTGGTCCGTCGGCTTCTTTTCGACTTCGATCGGCTTGCCATAAATCACCGCAGTCTTGCCCTTGCCCGGAATGACCTGGCCGGGCACCTGCAACTCACGTGAACCGATGATGGCCGTCGGGATGATCGGGCAGCCGGTCTCATATGCCAGGCGTGCGGCACCGGTGTGCCCCTTGTACAGTCGTCCATCGGGGCTGCGCGTGCCCTCGATATGGATGCCGAACAGGTGTCCGTCCTCGAGAATCTCACGGGCATGATTCAACGCGCCGAGCGACTTGGAGCCGCCGGAACGATCCACCGGGAACACGCCGACGGAGGTGAACCACCACTTCTTGAACCGGCCCTTGATGCCTTTGCCTTCGAAGTACTCGGCCTTACCCATGAAGTGAATCATGCGTGGGCTGGTCAACGGCAGCAGTGCGTCGTCGATGACGGCAAGATGGTTGGCCGCAATGATGGCGCCGCCCTCGTGCGGAATATGCTCAAGCCCTTTGGCGGTCGGCCCCAAGCGATGGATGGCGATCGGTCCCAGGCCTTTCACGAAAAACCAGTAGAGCATTCTTCACGATCCTCCCAGCGGATTGGCCTCCGCTTGATTAGAGTTATAGGTATGACTGACCTCAACAATAGCAATGCTGACGAAGAACGCCCAAACGCCACGTCGAATGATGGCGCCGATGACCTTGACGCTGCCTGGGCCGAATTCACCCAATCCCACGCCGACGATCTGAAGGCCGTGGAGCAGTCACGCAATGCCAAACGCTTCGAGAAGCATGCGCAACGCCGCGAGAAGGAGGCGTTGCTATCGATCAACGACCTCGATCACGGCACGTTCACCGACGATATCCCGCAAGGCCGTGGACCTCGTGATTTCACCGGCTCAAGCTGGCTTGACACAGATAATGTCATGGACCGTTATGGCGATGATTTCGTGCCGCCGAACCCGAAGATCGGTCACGTCAAACCATCGAAGCTGGTGTTCTGGGCACTGCTGGTCGTCGGCGTGGCCGGCATCATCCTCTCGGTATTCATGCCGGCATTGGCCGCGATTCTGGGATCGATCTTCGGCGTGTGCGCGCTGGTCGGCGCCGCAGGCCTGATTGCGCAGCACAAGGGCCATGCACAGACGCGCACTGACCCCTTTGACGATGGTGCACGCGTATAGGTACGTATAGGTACATACAGTTAGTGGCTGTTGGTTGCGAGTAACGGGTCATTACTCGCAACCAACAGCCACTAACCGGCCATCTTCAGGCTTCCAACTGCGAACAATGGGCTACTACTCGCAACCAAAGACCTCAAAGAGGCAATTTTAAGGCTCTTGATTGCGAGCATTCCCGGCGTACTGGCAGGTTCAGGCCTTCATTGCCTGAGCGGCGGTAATCCACTTGTCGAGCAGGGCCGTGGCATTGCCGGAATCGACCGTCTCCTCGGCGATGGCGTAAGCCACCTTGAAGCGTTCGGTCAGATTGGCGTCAGCCGGCACCAGATGACCGTCGGCCACGATGGCGGATGCCGCGTTCAACAGTGCGGTGGTGCGGAACGGCACATCCTTACCGGCGAAGAAGTCGCAGGCGAGCTGGGCGTTCAGTGCCGGCTCACCGCCCTTGAGGTCCTCGACGGTCACCTTGGCGAGACCGAGTTCCACGGTCGGGTCGAATTCGGTCTCGGTAACCTCGCCATCCTTGAATTCCCAAACGGATACCGGACCGGTCGGAGCCATCTCGTCAAGGCCTTCGCTGGAGGTGTAGACCATGCCGGTTTGCCCGTTGGCCGCATAGACGGCGGCCATGACCGGGCTCATCGCACGATTGGCGCAACCGACGGCCATATGCTTCGGGGACGCCGGATTGGTCAGCGGGCCGAGCACGTTGAATACACAGGGCACCCCCAGAGCGGCGCGCACGGGGCCTACGAAACGCATGGCTGGATGGAAGGTGCGTGCGAACGCGAATGCGATGCCGCATTCGTTACCGACTTCAGCAACCTGCTCAGGAGTCAGGTCAAGCGGCAGCCCCAACGCTTCGAAACAGTCGGCGGTGCCGCACTTCGATGAGGCGGCACGGTTACCATGCTTGACGACCTTCACACCGGCGGCCGCAGCCACCACGGCGCCCATGGAGGACAGATTCACGGTGGCGGCTCCGTCACCGCCGGTACCGACGATATCGGTGGTTTCGCCGTCAATGTTCAGTGGGATGGCATGGTCGACCATGGCCTTGGCCGCACCGCGCACCTCGTCCGTGGTCAGGCCCAGTTGCTGCTGGGTGGCGAGTACCGCACCCACTGCGGCCGGATCGGCGTTGCCATTCATCAGGTCATCAACGAACCACTCGGACTCCTCCGCGCTTAAGTGGTCCCCTCCGACCAGCTTGGTGAGGATCGACTTCCATGTGATTTCGGCCATGATGCCCTCCTTGGCGTTTCGGCGCGCCAGCGATGTATACGTAACGCCGCCAATTCTATCGATTCCAGATTTCCGCACCACCCCTCGTCCATATCACGAACAAGGCAAGAGCTCCCACGGGTGTGAGTGCCAGACGTAAAGCTGACGACTCATACCAATGGGAGCTCCGTTAGGTCAGCGAGACCTTTTTATCCAAGGCATTATGATGCCCGTTCAGGATGCGCCTTCCGTCACTGCTCGTTCTGGCCGTGGCACATCTTGTACTTGCGACCGGAACCGCACGGGCACTGGGCGTTCTTACCGGTTCCCGGGAAGGTACGGCCATCGGCCCATGGTGAGCGCAATTCCTCACTCTTCGGACGCTTGTTGGCCGGAACCTTGCCTTCGGCGTGGCTAATCGGCTGCATACCGACGATGCCCGGCTCGGCCTTATGCTCTTCAGCAAGCTCGTCAATGGCGGCCTTTTCGGCTTCGTCATCGGTCTCCGGCTCAGCGGGAGCGGACTGTCCGGTGGGCTCTGCCTCGCCTTCAAGCCCCATCACGGCTTCGGCTGCGTTCACGGCCTCGTCCTCATCGGATTCGGTTTCAGTGTCCTCGGTGACGGCCACACGTTCGATATCCACGTGGAACAGCAACTGGATGGATTCCTCCTTGATGGCCTCGATCATGGAGTTGTACATCTGGTAGCCTTCGCGCTGGTATTCGACCAGCGGGTCGCGCTGGCCCATGCCACGCAGACCGATGCCGTCCTTGAGGTAGTCCATCTCGTAGAGGTGCTCACGCCACTTGCGGTCGAGCACGGCAAGCACCACACGACGTTCGAGTTGGCGCAGGCCCTCTTCGCCGAGCTTCTCTTCGAAGTCGAGATACTGGTCCTTGGCGTCGGCGACGATGAGGTCCTTGACTGCCTCGACGGCCTTGTCTCCCTTGAGCTTGGAGACGGCATCCTTCGCGACGTCCTGGTCCACCGCAATCGGATATACGGAGGCGAGCGCCTTGAACAGGCCCTCCCAATCCCAGTCCTTCGGCTTATCGGAGCCCTTGTTGGCACCCTTGATGTAACTCGTCACGGTATCTTCAATGAAACGCAGGATATCGTCATGGATATCCTCGCCCTTGAGCACCGCCTGACGTTCGGCGTAGATCACGGTACGCTGTTTGTTCATCACGTCGTCGTACTTCAGCACGTTCTTACGGATTTCGAAGTTACGTGATTCCACGGCCTTCTGCGCAGTGCGCACGCCCTTGGACACGCTCTTAGCCTCGATCGGCTCGCCTTCCGGCATACCCTTGGCCATGACGCGAGCCACGAGCTGGGTGTTGAACAGGCGCATCAGATCGTCTTCGAGCGACAGATAGAAGCGGGATTCGCCCGGATCACCCTGACGGCCGGAACGGCCACGCAGCTGATTGTCGATTCGGCGGGATTCGTGACGTTCGGTGCCCAGTACGTACAGGCCACCGAGGTCGACGACCTCCTCATGCTCGTCCTTGACCTGCTCCTTGATTTCAGCCAAGGTGCCCGGCCAACGCTTCTCGTATTCGTCCGGAGTGTCGTCCGGCGAGTAGCCCTCGGACTTGAGCTTGGCGTCGGCAAGGAATTCGACATTGCCGCCGAGCATGATGTCGGTACCACGGCCGGCCATGTTGGTGGCCACGGTGACGGCGCCCTTACGGCCTGCAACGGCCACGACGGCGGCTTCCTTGTCGTGCTGCTTCGCGTTCAGGACCTGATGCGGAATCTTGGCCACGTCAAGCAGCGAGGAGACGATTTCGGAGGATTCCACGGAAGCGGTGCCCAGCAGGACCGGCTGGCCCTTCTTGTGACGCTTGGCGACATCACGCACGATGGCGGCGAGCTTTTCCTTCTTGGTGCGAAAAATCAGATCGTCCTGATCCTCGCGGATCATCGGTTTGTTGGTCGGAATCGGAAGTACGCCGAGCTTGTAGGTGCCCATGAATTCGGCGGCCTCGGTCTCTGCGGTACCGGTCATGCCCGACAGTTTGTCGTACATGCGGAAGTAGTTCTGCAGGGTGATGGTGGCGAAGGTCTGGTTTTCGGCCTTGACCTCCACGCCTTCCTTGGCCTCGATGGCCTGATGCAGGCCTTCGTTGTAGCGACGTCCCGGCAGGATACGACCGGTATGCTCGTCGACGATGAGCACCTCGCCTCCGGTCACGACGTAGTCGCGGTCACGCAGGAACAGCTCCTTGGCCTTGATGGCGTTGTTCAGATAGCCGATCAGGGCGGTGTTGTTCGGCTCGTACAGATTGTCGATGCCAAGATAGTCCTCGACCTTGGTGATGCCCGGATCGAGAATGCCGACGACCTTCTTCTTCTCATCGACATCGTAGTCCTCGTCGCGGGTGAGCTTCGGGACCAGGCGCGCGAACTGGCGGTACCAACGAGTCACGTCGCCTTCGGCAGGTCCGGAGATAATCAACGGGGTACGGGCTTCGTCGATGAGGATGGAGTCGACCTCGTCGACGATGGCGAAGTGATGTCCACGCTGCACCAGGTCGGATTTTTCCCAGGACATGTTGTCGCGAAGGTAATCGAAGCCGAATTCGTTGTTGGTGCCATAGGTGATGTCGGCGTTGTACTGCTTGCGACGCTCCGGCGGCTTCTGATCGGTGATGATGCAACCGGTGCTCATGCCGAGGAATCGATAGACACGACCCATCAGCTCGGCCTGATAGCTGGCCAGATAGTCGTTGACGGTGACGACGTGAACGCCCTTGCCTTCCAACGCGTTCAGATATGCCGGCAATGTGGCGACAAGGGTCTTGCCTTCACCGGTCTTCATTTCGGCGATATTGCCCCAGTGCAGGGCGGCGCCGCCCATCAGCTGCACATCGAAGTGGCGCAGTCCGAGCGTACGCTTGGACGCCTCACGAACGGTAGCGAAGGCTTCCAGCATAATCTTATCGAGGGATTCGCCGTTGTCGATGCGTTCCTTGAACTTGGCGGTCTGGCCTTTGAGCTCCTCGTCATTGAGGGCCGCAATCCCGTCTTCCAGCGCATTGGTCGCCTTGGCGACGTTCTCAAGTTTCTTGATCTGTCGGCCTTCGCCCATACGCAGGGCTTTGTCAACGATATCTACCACAATCACTCCCTTGGTGTATGCGTGTTTCCTTAGGCGAGATTAGTCTTGCCGCACCGTTTTCGGAAAAACATCGTCCATTTTACGGTATTTTTCCGCGTGTTGTGTTCTGGCATGCAAAAAAGGGATCCGCACGATGAGTGCGAATCCCTTCAATGATCGGCTTCGGCGATTGCCGTCACCGAATGCCGAAAATCACTTCTTGACATTCTCCGGAGTGTCGATCTCGAAGACGCCGTAGCTCCAGCCGTGACGATGATAGACGACGGACGGACGACCTGTCTCCTTGTTTACGAACAGGAAGAAGTCATGCCCGATCAGTTCCATCTCGTACAGCGCCTCGTCGATGGTCATTGGCTCGGCGACATGCAGCTTGCGACGGATGACGATGGGAGTATCGCCAACCTGGACTTCAACGGATTCACCGGGGCCGAGATCCGTAGCCACGGCATCGGCCGGGCTGTTGTTCGGTTCCTCGACCGGTTCCACAGTCGGCTCCGGCTCAACCACGCCCATGTCGACCGGGACCGGGTTGGTGTAGCCACGGCGATGATCCTTGCGGCGATCGCGGGTGCGGCGCAGGCGCAGGGTCAGCTTGTCAAGAGCCATATCCAGTGCGCTGAATTCGTCGGCGCTGGAAGCTTCGGCACGCACTACGGTACGGCCCGCGATGACGGTGATTTCCACGCGCTTGGCGGTGTCGGCCTGACGCGGATTGCCCTCATGCGACAGTACGATCTGCACGCGCTGCGCATCCGGAGCGATAGCGGTCACACGATTCATCTTGCTTTCGACAACGTCACGGAACCTTTGCTTGATCTGCGTATGACGTCCGGTAACGACGATTTCCATGTGGACCTCCCTAGACTCAAGCGGTGTTACCCGCTATATGTGGACCAAACGGCTGCTCCGCCGCTTGGGTAGTTTTATTGTAGCCGCAATCGTAGGGATTTCACGGAATACCACTACAAGAAAACCGATATTTTTCTGATTTCCTTTTTCGTCATACCTATTGCTATCATGGTGCGTTTGAGACCTCTTGATGACCGCGACCATGAAGATGATTGAGGAACTTCCGGGCTCCACAGAGCACGATGGCGGATAACGTCCGCCCAGGGCGACCTGAGAGATAGCGCAACAGAGAACAGACCGCCGGTCTTCGGACCGGTAAGGGTGAAACGGTGGCGTAAGAGACCACCGGACCGCTGGCAACAGTCGGTCGCATGGCAAGCCTCATCGGGAGCAAGGCCAAGCAGAAGGCGTTTGAGGGCTGCTCGCCCAATGCCTTCGGGTAGGCTGCTAGAGCCTGACGGCAACGTCAGGTCGAGATGGATGGTCATCCGTGCCTTACGGCACGACAGAACCCGGGGTATAAGAGGTCTCAATCCCTTTCTTCCACGAACAGTTCCTGTGCAATTTCCCGCAGGATTTCGGGGTTGTGCCCCTTGCGCCCCCCGGCACTCCACAGGCGGCGCCTTCGCACTTCAAGATCCATCCCGGCGGTCTTACGTGCGGTACGACGGCCCAACTCCCATGCGGCATCATCGAATACGCCTCGCGAATCGGCTTCGGCGCACACTCGTTGCGCCAACACACGATCGACGCCTTTGCGGGTCAGTTCCGTCACCGCTCCCCTGCGCCCCATAAGACGGGCGGCGCAATAGCGCACCGCGGACTGTGCATAGGCCTCATCATCGATAAGCCGCACTCGAGTCAGCCGTTCGATGACATCATCAACCACATCGGGCAAATAGCCCTTGCCCAAAAGTCGTTCCCGCAGAGCCCCTGATGATCGAGGAGCTGCATCCAGCAGGCGCAACGCGGCCACACGACACGCATCAAGGTCAGACGGGTCTCGCGGCGTGTCTGACCTTTGTCCATCGACATGCCGACGCGACACGCGCATGGTCGCGCGTCGGCGTTCCACCGGCGAGTCGCGTCGATTCCAGGAACGCCCATATTCGTCAGCGTGCGGCTCCCGATGCGAGGAGGGATCCTCACGCACGACCTGAGTCGGCCGAAGATCCCGTTCTTTCAGAAATGATTCAGCGCTGATCATGCATCAGGCCTTGGTCGATGCCGGTTTGGCGCCCTTTGCCGTCTTCGACTCGCCTTTGCCGCTTTCGCTTGCCGCAGTCTCATTCCCATCGCCGTCTTCAGCGAACTGATCAGTCGGTTCAATCAGTCCAAACGCAGCCTTCACCCGATTTTCGATTTCTTCGGTGACCCCAGGATTGTCCTTAAGGAACTGACGTACGTTTTCACGGCCCTGACCAAGCTGGTCACCATCGTAGGTGAACCAGGAGCCGGATTTTTTGACGACATTGACTTGCAAGGCCATGTCGAGCACGGAACCTTCCTTGGAGATACCCTCGCCGTAGAGCACATCGAATTCAGCGGACTTGAATGGCGGAGCCATCTTGTTCTTCACGACCTTGACCCTAGTGCGGTTGCCCACGGCCTCGTCACCGTTCTTGATGGTCTGTATGCGGCGGATATCCATGCGTACCGAAGCATAGAACTTCAGCGCCTTGCCACCGGTGGTGGTCTCCGGATTGCCGAAGAACACACCGATCTTCTCGCGCAACTGGTTGATGAAGATTGCCGTGGTGCCGGCCTGGGCCAGCGCACCGGTCATCTTGCGCAAGGCCTGGCTCATGAGCCTTGCCTGCAGACCGACATGGCTGTCACCCATTTCACCTTCGATTTCAGCCTTCGGCACCAACGCGGCCACGGAATCGATGACGATGACATCAAGTGCGCCGGAACGAATCAGCATATCGGCGATTTCCAACGCCTGCTCGCCATTGTCGGGCTGGGACACGATCAGCGAATCGGTATCGACACCCAGCTTGCGGGCATACACCGGATCGAGTGCATGCTCGGCATCGATGAACGCAGCGACGCCGCCCTTCTTCTGCGCATTGGCCACGACATGCAACGCGAGCGTGGTCTTACCGGAGGATTCCGGGCCGTAAATCTCGACAATGCGACCCTTCGGCAGGCCTCCGATGCCCAATGCCATATCAAGAGCCAACGAACCGGTCGGAATGACCTCGACGTCCTGCTCCGGGCGGTCCCCCAGACGCATAGCCGATCCCTTACCGAAGTTTTTCTCGACCTGCGCCAACGCCGTTTCCAGCGCGGCCTGGCGACGGGGGTCAATGCCGTTGGCGGCTTGGTTCTGCACGGCGCCTTTCGCCGCTGCATTCGTCTGTGCCATGGCTACTCCTTCTTCCAAGAACAATGGCGAATCTTTCCATTCACCGTAAAGTCCGACGGTTCTTTCATGCAAGCCCGAACGACCATGGTGGTCGAAGGACGCATATTCCGGCACGCCGGTAGGCCGCAAAGCATTGCCATGACACGGTTTCTACCGTATCCCTGCCCAATGCCCCAGCCGGGCCTTGTCGAACATCTGTGGATAACTATACCCCATCGTACGAACATCTGTTCGAATCGTCGTTTCCGAACGTCACACTCAACGAACGGGCATGGGAGGCGCATTGTGATCCCTGCCCCAACGTTTGGAATCGGGGACGTTCATCTGATCACACAGCACATTCCAGATTACGCGAGGCTCCTCCCCCTCATCCAGTGCCTCAACCACCGTCATGCCATGCAATTCGGTCAGGCTCTGGTCATGGGCCAGCGATCGGCCATAGCTCCGCCCGAACACCTCTTCAAGCAACTGCCAAAATTCGCGTTCCTGCACGCGCCCAAGTGTACACAGTCCGGACCACATACGAAAAGGCGCCCGGCATCACCGGGCGCCCAATATACGGAGATTCCCTCCACGCCGCGGGAGGGCAAAGCCTCCTACGCTCCTACGGAGTCGAGATAGTCGGCGACCATGCGCAGCATCTGCGCGCTACTCAGGCCGAGCGACTGCGCAATGGAGGTGAGCAGCTCCGAGCTGGCCTCCTTCTGCCCGCGCTCGACCTCGGACAGGTATCCGAGCGAGACGCCGGCCTTCTCACTGACCTCCCGTAGCGTCTTATGGTCACGGGTGCGCAGATCGCGCAACACGTGCCCAATCGCCTCACGCAGGGAGACCTCCTTGGTCTCGGCGACGATTTCCGCCACATGAGGCGCAGCATGCATGCGCACCTTGTCGGCATCTTCTTCCTGCCACATGCGGGTCAACGCCGCTTGGCGTTCATCCTTGGCCCTCTTGGCCGCACGGGCACGAATTACCTGCTGCTGCGCGAACATCACCGCACGACGTTGAGCCGGAGTGAGCTCCCTCATACGAGCGGTACCAGGCTGTGCAGCGGAGACCATCTTCTTGAGTTCCGCGCGTTCCTTGGTGAGTGTCATCGCTTCCATTGTCGCCTGCCCCTTTCGTTGCTTTCAAACGTCCATTCTGGATAACACCCATCATCGGAAATTATTCCTGTGAAATAGCTGAAAGAGAGCTCAGATTTTGCAAAACACGTTGCACTACAGTCATTCTTACCTGTTCCCGCGTCCCCTGTAACCGCAACTCAATCACTTTTGTACGCCGACAGCGAACATTGCCGAATCCGTCAGGCAAGGAAACACCGACGTATGCAAGGCCTGCCGGCTTGCCTCCATCCGGGCCGGGACCAGCCACGCCGGTGGTGGACAATCCCACGACGCAGTCGCCATCCTCCGGTTGTGCATACAGATCCGCAGCCGCCTCGGCCATCCGACGTGCGACCTCAGGATGCACCGCCCCCTCACGAGCGAGCAAATCGGCATCGACGCCCAGTATCGACGATTTGGCACGAATGTCGTACGTCACCACGGAACCGAGAAACACCTTCGAAGCGCCGGGAATGCGCACGAAGGCATCCGCCAGCAATCCTCCGGTCAGCGATTCGGCGGCGGCAATCTTGAAATGGCGCTCCTCGCAATATGCAAGAACGGCCGCGGCCAGCTCATCGCATCGTGCGTGCTGGCCCGCGACCGTCATCGGTTCTGCAGTCATAGCCGTTACTTGGATTCCTTCTTGCGCCCGCCGAAGGTGTTCACCAGATATTCGCCGCCGGAATACAGGCACAGGATGAGCGCCAGATAGATCAGCGCATAGGTGATGGTGTAGTAGACGGTCATCCACAGCGGAATCGGCTGCAGGCTGTCGCCGGCCAGTTTCCACATCGGCAGCATGAGCATGGCCAGGCCGATGCATTGCGCCAGTGTCTTGTACTTGCCGGCTTGGGAGGCCGCGATCACCTTGCCGCCGGTGTCGATGACGAAGAAGCGCATGACGGTGATGCCGATCTCGCGAATGAGGAACAGGGCCGTAACCACCCAACCGAGAATCTGATTGCCGAATTCATTGAACGCCGCCGCCACGATCAGCGTGCCGCAGGTGAGCAGCTTGTCGGCGATCGGATCCATGAGCTTGCCCAGTTCGGTGACCTGGTTATACTTGCGTGCCATCCAGCCGTCGAGTTTATCGGTGCACGCGGCGATGATGAAGATGACTGCCGCCGCCCAGCGCATGGCGACGTTATCGCCCCCCCATGCGCCGGCTTTGACATAAAGCACCAGAAACACGATTACGAGGATGATTCGGGAGAAGGTGACGAGGTTCGGTGGCGCGTTCCAACCATCGAGCAGCGACGATTTACGTTTGTCTTGCTTTTCCATACCGTTCACGTTACCTCGAGACTTCTACCTTGTGACTATTGCATGCCGTCGGAGCCGTCCTACCGTGGCGCGCCCGACGTAAGGGATGAGGTCTCCCCCCTGATGAAGGCGAGCACGGAAGGCAGGTCCTGCGGTTGCACCAACACCTCTCGCGCCTTGGAGCCTTCGGAAGGACCGACCACTCCACGAGACTCGAGCAGATCCATAAGCCTGCCGGCCTTGGCGAAGCCGACACGCAGTTTGCGCTGCAGCATGGAAGTGGAGCCGAACTGCGTGGTGACCACAAGTTCCGCGGCCTGCAGGAGCACATCCATGTCACCGCCGATGTCCTCGTCCGGTTCGATGGCCTTCTTCTCGGCCTCCTTGGCCATCTCTTCGATGTCTTCGCGATAATGCGGCTTGCGCTGGGTGCGCACGAATTCCACGGCCCTACGGATTTCGGATTCATCGACCCATGCGCCCTGCACGCGCAGCGGCTTGGCCTGCCCCATCGGCAGGAAGAGTGCATCGCCCTGTCCGATCAGCGTCTCCGCACCGGTGGAATCGAGAATGACTCGCGAATCGGTGGCAGATGAGGTGGCGAAGGCCAATCGTGACGGGATATTCGCCTTGATCAGACCGGTGACCACGTCGACGGACGGACGCTGGGTGGCGAGCACCAGATGCACGCCTGCGGCTCGCGCCAGCTGGGTGATGCGCTGAATGGAGCTTTCCACGTCGTTCTTGGCGACCATCATGAGATCGGCCATCTCGTCGACGACCACAAGAATATACGGGTATGGAGCCACCTTGCGTTTGGAGCCTGCGGGCGCATGCACCTTGCCGGCACGAACGGCGGCATTGAAGTCCTTGATGTGACGGAAGCCGAAGAATTCAAGGTCGCTGTATCGGGCGTCCATCTCCTTGACCACCCATTCGAGCGCCTGCGCGGCCTTCTTCGGATCGGTGATGATAGGTGTAAGCAGGTGCGGGATGCCGGCATACGCCGACAACTCCACACGCTTGGGGTCAACCATAATCATACGCACCTGATCGGGAGTGGAGCGCATGATCACGGAAGTGAGCATGGAGTTGATGAAACTCGACTTTCCGGAGCCTGTGGCACCGGCTACCAGCAGGTGCGGCATCTTGGTCAGATCGGCCGTCACGAAGTGGCCTTCCACATCCTTGCCGACACCGGTCAGCATCGGGTTCGGATCGTTCATGGCCTTGTCGGAGCGCAGCACGTCGCCAAGCACCACGGTTTCGCGGTCGGTGTTCGGAATTTCGATGCCGATGGCCGACTTGCCTTCGATCACGGACAGGATGCGCACATCGGAGCTGGCCACCGCATAGGCGATGTTCTTCTGCAGGTTGGTGACCTTCTCGACTTTAACGCCCGGACCGAGCTCCACCTCGTACATGGTCACGGATGGACCTCGCAGGAAGCCGATGACCTTGGCATCCACGCCGAACTGCTGGAAGGTGCCGGTCAAGGCGCGAATCACACGGTCATTCTCCGGCGTGTGCACGGCATGCGGCACGCCTTTCTTGAGCATGCCGAGGTCGGGAAGATGATACGGGGCGTCCGGAACGTCAGGCTCCGGCCCATCGTCGCCATGCGAGCCATCCATGTCGTCCACGATCTCGCCGGTCGCGGCGTCGACCATCACGGCATCGCCATTGGCCGTCCCGTCTTCGTCGATGGTGGCCCACGGATCGTCGGCAACGGCACCGACCTGCTTGACCTCGCCCGCTGGAGTGGCTGCGGTCGGCATGGTGCCGCTTGCCGTGCTGATGGGTTCGGACGAGAGGGAGCGGCCCGCAGACGGTTGCGCCATGGCCGTGGTATTGCCGGGGAAATCATCGGCGGACGGAGCCGCGGAGCCATCCATCGATGAGATGGTGCGTGCACCGCCGACCGGCTGATACGGCCGGTACGGATCCTGCACCATGGTCTCGGCCGTCTCGCCGTGGCTGGAGGCCGCATTGAGGAAGGCCTCATCGCCGGCATAGTGGTCAAGTTTGCCTTGTTCGTCCTTGCCTCGCCTGCGCAAGGAGAACCACTGCGACATTCTGGAGAACAGTCCACGCGTCGCCTGATCGTCGTCGCCGGCGTCGGTGCCGTCGTGGGATGGCACACCTTCGGCGAACGCAAGCGTGGTGTCGCCTACACGGACCTCATTCGGGAACTGTTCGGCTTCCTCGTCCGCATGCGTCTTGCCTGAGCCGACGCCGAATCTGTTGCCCATCATGCGCAGGCCGTCGGGGATATCGGTCACCCGGGTATGGGTGATCAGCAGCAACGAGAAGAGGATCACCACCACGAAGATGATGATGGCGAATGCCTTGGAAAGCCCCCAGGCCAAAGGACATCCCAATACGTAGCCAAGCAGGCCGCCTGACCGTTGCAGCAGCGCCATGTCGAAAGCCGGCGAATCCGAAGCCATGGCCGCATCGAGAATCGAACATATCGACCATAGGATCATGAGCCAGCCCAACGCCATGCGAGCATTCTCGCTACGGCGTTCGGTTTTGCGCATGAGACTGAACACCACAAGGGCCAAGAACACGGGCAGTACCACGCTCATCAGGCCAAGAGCGCCGGATGCCAACGCGTGCAGGGCACGTCCGAACACGCCTTGTACACGGAACCATTCGGAAGCGCAGAAGAGCACGGCGAGAATCACCATGACGAAGCAGGCGATGTCGCGCCGGTATGCGGTGAGGATACCTGTCGTGGAGGACCGCTCGTGATCCATGACCTTGGTATCACCTGAGCGTGCCTTGCCCGGGGAGCCTTTGCCGCCTGTTTGTCCGTTGGAAGATGCTGTTCGTGCCATAACGGTCCTGATTTTACCCATTGGCACGCCCATGTCATGCCGTCGCTCCCGATTCGAACACAATCTCTAACTCAACCGAACGTCGTATTTCAGTAAAAACAACATTGTTAAGTACCTTTAAGCGGATTTCTCCCGAAATCACTGAAATCGGCTGAAACACTCCCACTGTTACTTAAGCGGTTCAGCCACTAGCGTGGGTAATACACGTTCTATCTCGACGCAGAGTACGTGTTCACACGATCAAGGAAGACAACGAAGGAACATGGGAACAGTAACGAAAAGATTGCTGGCAACGGTCGCGACGGCCTCTACCATCCTCGGTATGAGTGCCCTTCCAGCCATTGCGGCAGAAGACAATCCGACCTCTTCGAACAACACGGTGAACATCAGCGACGTCAATGCCACGGACGAAACGAGAGCCTTGTTTGCCAAGCTTCGCGACAGCAAGGCAGGTGATCTGCGGTTCGGCCAACAGCACGCAACTGATGAACATATCAGCTCAACCGCTTCAGAAGGCGACGTCTACGAGATGACCGGCAAATACCCGGCCGTATTCGGCTGGGACGCTGGGCTCGCGCTGCGAGGCGCGGAGAAACCAGGCTCCGGCAGCGACAAGCAGGCCAATGCCAAGGCACTGGCCCAGAACATCGTCGACGCAGATGCCAAGGGCGCCATCGTGACGCTATCCGCACACTGGTACAATCCGGGCACCGGCGGCGATTTCAACGACACCACCGCCGTCGCATCCGAACTGTTGCCGGGAGGCAAGTATTCCGGCACCTTCAATGAGGAGCTTGATGCCATCGCGGCCACCGCACAACAGGCCAAGCGCAGCGACGGCACGCTGATCCCGATCATCTTCCGCCCACTGCACGAAAACAACGGGGGCTGGTTCTGGTGGGGATCGACGCACGCATCCGCCAACGAGTACAAGGAACTGTATCGCTACATCGTCGATTATTTGCGTGACGTCAAGGGCGTGCACAACCTGCTCTACGCCTACTCCCCCGGCGGCGTATTCAACGGCGACTCCACCGACTACCTCGCCACCTATCCGGGTGACCAGTGGGTGGACGTGCTCGGCTACGACGAATACGACACCGATAATTCCTCCGACGATTCGAACGACTGGATCAACACGGTGATCAAAGACCTCAAGATGATCGGAGACGAAGCGACCAGCCGCGGCAAGATCGTCGCCTTCACCGAGTTCGGGCGTTCGGGAGAGCGCAAGTTCAACGAATCCGGAACCGGAGACAAGGACACCAAGTTCTTCTCCGAACTCGCCGATGCCATCGCCAAGGAGGTCCCGAACATCGCCTATATGATGACCTGGGCGAATTTCGGCGGCTCCGGCGAAGGATTCCAGTCGTACACCCCATGGAAGGGATCCGATGGGGAACAGGACTTCAAAGACTTCGCCAACAGCAACGCGAACCTCATGGCATCCAAAGATAACGTCGATTATTCGAGCGCTCCGGCGGCCACGGAGCAGACCGGCACCGCACGCATCGTGACCCCTGTGGGAGGCAATCGCGTAACCGACACGAAACTCACCATCCGCGTCAAAACCGAAGGACTGCAGTACTCCCGTCTCGACACCGAATCCGCCACCGTGACCACCGACCGTGGGCAGAACGTGAAGCTCACATACTCCTGCAACGGCTATTTCATCGGCACACTGGACCTTGAAACGGCAGGCATCAAGCTCGATCAGTCCAAACTCACCTTGACCGCACATGTCAGCACCAAGGACGGCAGGGAGCTTGCGGCCGCCGACGGCGACGGTACGGTAAGCGTGAAGCTCGGCGCCAAGCCGGAACAGACCGTGGACGATGTGGAAGGCTTCGATTCCTACGATTCCGATGCCGAATTGCAGACGGTCTACTCGCCCAACCACAGCACGAAGGCCAATCTCACGCTCACCGCCAGTCCGAAGGACGACGGCACCAAAGCCGGCAATCTTCATTATGATTTCGTAAGCTACCCCGACTACAACGGTTTCCAGCGCTCATACACGCCCAAGCAGGATTGGTCCGGCTTTTCCAAGCTGAACATGTATCTCAAGGCGGATGGCTCCGACCACAAGTTCGTGGTGCAGATCAACGCCGGCGGCGTGACCTTCGAAGCCTATCCGAAAATCGACGGCAAGGACGGGCACGAAGTGTCGCTGAACTTCGGCGACGCCGACGGCAATGGCGGCGATTTCGCACCGGCTTCCTGGGATACCGCCCATGCCGGAACGAAGCTCTCGCAACAGCTGCTCTCCGAAATCAGCTCCTTCGCCTTATACGTCAACGACAATGGCGGCGACCGACCGAAATCCGGCGATCTGGTGCTCGACTCCATCACCCTTGACGGCAAACGCGACGCCTACGTGCCGCAACAGACACCGTCCACGCCGAGCGACGCCGAACCGCAAATCGTCGATGATTTCTCCGAATATGCGGATGACGAAGCCCTCAGAAGCGCGTGGGACAGTCGCAATCATACCGAAGTATTGTCGTTGACCGACGGTCCGACCGACGGCTCCAAGGCGCTGCGTTTCAAGTACGGTTTCAGCAACGGCGGCTGGTATGACGTGGCGCAATACTTGGGCGGCAAGAACTGGTCCGGCGAAGGCATGCTGAAGTTGCAGGTTCGCGGCGACGGCTCCGGCAACGCCATCGGACTGCAGATCGGCACCATGGATGGCAAATATTTCCATTACGACATCAAGCTCGATTTCGAAGGCTGGAAGCAGCTCGAGATTCCGCTGGTCGGCAATGGCGAATTGACCCAGACGTGGCCTGACGACACCAATAAGGGCAAATCCATGACCGATGCCAATCTGACCTCCATCAAGGAAATGGTGTTCGCATCCAACAAGTGGAATGCCGAAAGCACCGGCATTGACTTCGCCATCGCCGATATCCAGGTGGTCCCGGCCACCGGCTCCCCCACCGACGCCGATGCTCCGAAGGACGACGCCAGCGAAGGCACGAAGCAGGACGATGCCAAGGATGACGTCAAGGACACCTCCGCCGACGTCGCCAATCAGGATCCGGCGAGCTGCCCGATCACCGACGACTCATCCAACACCGCAGATAGCGGCAACGGCACTTCGACCAACCCCTCCACGCAGTCCGGCACGCAGACGTCCGATGCGGCGAAATCCGCCGTGCAGACGACGACGGCCAAAACCCTGTCGAACACAGGTTCCGGCATCATCCACGTCATTGCCGCGATGACCGTGTTGCTGCTGCTGGGAGGATGCGCCGCATACATCGTCCACAGGCGGAAGGCACATGCCGGACAGCGGTAGACCCCCGCAAAGCAACGTGACGACATGATCCGGTCAAGCCCTCCGTGATTTCCACGGAGGGCTTTTGCCATATCTGGCGTAAGCGTCACACAGTTCGCGCTATCATCGGGAATATGACTCCCGCAGAACGTGCGAGCGCAGTCGCATTTGCTCTGAAGAACTGCGCACTGGAAGCGATGACGCCGGGTCCTGCGACGATGCAGGCCGCAGCCGATTACGAACGCGGCTCAATCGATGTGTTGCGCCTGATTGAAATCGCCGACGATGAGTCCGATTCGCGAATCAGCCGCTATCGTCTGGCGGACGGCAGCCTGGACGATACCGCCTCCGATCATGCCTCAAGCCTGTTCGCAAGAAACGTGCTGCTGGCGGAACGCGGTTGGAAAACGACCGGAGACCTGAGTGAGCTGATCGCCATCCATAACGGACTGTTCACAGGGGTGTTCGACGATGCCGGCAAGCTACGCACTTCGAACACCACGCGCGAACGCAGTGACGACCGGGCCCGTGCCAAGGATCCGGAAGCGTTCTTCCCCGCCTCGCTCATCGAGACGGGTGCAATGAACATCTCCACCGAACTGGCGGAACAGCATAATTTGACTTGCCTGGACCGTGACGAGTTCATTCGAAAACTCACCAAAATCTATGACGAGCTCGGCTACCTGCATCCATTCAAAGGCGGCAATGCGATGGTGCTGCGCATCTTCGCTTCACGTCTTGCGCATGATGCCGGTTGGGACCTTGATTGGGGCCCGGTGACGCGCGAAACATATCGCAAGGCCAAGCATGACGCCTACCAAGGCAAGATCATCGCGTTCGAGCGCATGTTCGAGGCGATGGTACGCCCGGCGAATCAGACACGTGTGTTCCTGATCGCCGGATGGGACCAAGGTCCCGCACACTGACAGCCCCGCTCGGACCGTTCTCAGTCGATGTCACCGAGGTGATGTTGCGTGTAGGCATCGGCCTGTGCGTCAATGGCATCGTAGTCGCCGGCATCCGCATGCCCGATGATGGCCATCGCGTTGTCAAGCAGGGCGGGATTGAGCGCCTGTAGCCAGTGGATGCGCGGATCCCGGCCGAACCAGCCCATCTGTTTGCGGGCAAGCCGTTTTGTTTTCTGCGCGATGTCCATGAACGTGTCGTTCAGATCACGCAGACCGTCCAGATAGTCGACAACCTGCTGATAGCCGAGCGCCTTGGCGGCGGTGATGCCGAGCCGAGGGCGAATCCGCTCCACTTCCTCGATGAATCCGCCTTCCAGCATCTGCTTGGTACGGATGTCGATGCGACGATCCAACTCTTCGCGTGGCAGATCAAGACCGATCTGCACGGTGGGAATCACATATCGATAGTGTGGCAGGCTTGCCGAATACGGACGACCGGTCACTTCGATCACTTCCAGCGCACGGATGGTGCGACGCGGATTATGTGGATCCATGCGCGCCGCCGCCTGCGGATCCTTGGCCTTGAGCTCGTCGAACAGCGCCCTGGCACCTTCCGTCCTCTCACGTTCCTCCAACCTGCCACGCACGTTCGGGTCGGTGCCGGGGAACGAAATGTCGTCGATTGCGGCACGTGCGTACAGGCCGGAACCGCCGACCAGAATCGGACGAATGCCCTGTCCCTGCAGTTCGGCGATCTTCTCGCGTGCCAACTCCTGGAAGCGAGCCACCGACATGGCGTCATCCGGATCGATGATGTCGATGAGATGATGCCTGACCTGAGCCCGTTCCTCGGCGCTCGCCTTGGCGGTGCCGATATCCATGCCCTTATACATCTGGTAGGCATCGGCGTTGACGATTTCGGCCCTTTCGCCTTTGGACGCCAGCGCTTTGGCGATGGCGATGCCGAGTCCCGTCTTGCCGGATGCGGTGGGCCCCACGATGGAGACCACACGTCGCGACTGTTCCTCAGTGACGGACGGCATAGGTCTGGCCTGCCTTCGGATCGGGATCGGCGATGAGATTATGCCGGCCTGCATGGGTGACGGTGGCGGTGACGAAATCTCCCACCTGCGGCATCGGCTCACCTTCCGGAATGCCGACATGCACGAGCACTCCGGTCCTTTCGCGACCGGTCACGCGATGGGTGGCGGCATCCTTCCTGCCGGACGCACCGGTGACCATCACTTCGACGTCACGGCCTTCGAAGATCTTGAGATTCTCTTCGGTAATGCGCTCCTGCAGGGCGACAAGACGCTCGAAACGGTTCTGGACCACATCATGCGGCACCTGTTCCATCTCGGCGGCCGGCGTGCCGGGGCGTGGCGAGTAGATGAACGTGAATGCAGACGAGAATCTCGCCTCCTCGACCACGCGCATGGTCTCCTGGAAGTCCTCCTCCGTCTCGCCGGGGAAGCCGACGATGATGTCCGTGGAGATCTGCGCGTCCGGCATGGCCTCGCGAATCTTACGCAGAATATCCAGAAACTTCGCGGAACGGTAGGAGCGGCGCATCGCGCGCAGAATCCTGTCGGAACCGGATTGCAACGGGAAATGCAACTGATGCATGACATTCGGCGTTTCGGCCATGGCGGCGATCACATCGTCAGTGAAGGCTGCCGGATGCGGCGACGTGAAACGCACACGCTCCAGGCCCTCGATCTCGCCGCAGGCGCGCAACAGCTTGGAAAAGGCGAAACGATCGCCGATGCCGTAGCCGAAGGAGTTCACATTTTGCCCGAGCAACGTGATTTCCTTGGCACCTTCATCGACGCATTGGCGAATCTCGGCGAGGATGTCGCCCGGACGTCGATCATGTTCCTTGCCACGCGTGGTCGGCACGATGCAGAACGTGCACGTATTATTGCACCCCACGGAGATGGCCACCCAGCTCGATACCCGAGAGGCACGATCGGTGGGCAGCTGGCTCGGGAAATAATTCAGTTCCTCCTCCACCTTGACCTGCGCATGCCCTTGGACGCGGGCCTGGTCGAGCAGTTGTGGCAGAGAGCCGATGTTCTTCGTACCGAACACGGCATCGACCCATGGGGCCTTCTCGGCGATCCGCTCACGATCGAGCTGCGCCATGCATCCACCGACGGCGATTTGCAGGTTCGGGCGTTCGCGCTTCATCTCGGCCCATAGGCCGATGGTGCCGTACATGCGTTCGGCGGCATTCTCGCGCACCGCACACGTATTCATGACGATCAGGTCCACATCATGATCCATATACTGTTCCTCGGTGGCCGGAACATAGCCGGCACTCTCAAGTACGCCCGCGATGCGTTCGGAATCATGCACGTTCATCTGGCAGCCGAGTGTATGCACGTAGAACACGCCCCTGCCCCGCACGGGGGCCGTGTCGAAGGTCGGTTCGGCCAGTTTCGAGGCACGCTCCGCCTCGGTCATCATGTCTTCATTCATAACGCACCATGCTATCGGCAGGGCCGCCCAGAGATTGATGAACGAGGCGACAATCATGGCGATTGCGTGAATACGAAGCGCTTCCTCGGTCTTTTCACAGTGTCGTTAGGGGCATCATGGGTACACTGTTGCCCGTGATACTTGACAGACAAAGCCGCATCAACACTGCCGATCTCAAAGCCAGATTGAAGAATGTGGACTTCGGCAAGGGGGCATTCCCCGCCGATCAGATCACCGAATTCATCGATCAGATGCAGGTGTATGAGGGTGCCATGTACGAGATCAGCACCAAGCTGGAAATCCTCGATTCGGAGTTCCAGGTACGCTTCTCGCATGATCCGATCCATCATATGGAACGTCGTCTGAAGTCCGTCAATTCCATTCTGGGCAAGCTGAAAAGGCGTGACCTGCCGCTTACCGTCAATGCCATCAAGGACAACCTGTTCGATGTGGCCGGCATCCGCGTGATCTGCAACTATCGGGACGACGTGTATTCCGTATCCAACTATCTGTCGGCTCAGAACGACATTCAGGTACTGCGGGTCAAGGACTACATCAGGAATCCCAAGCAGAACGGCTACCGTTCACTGCATGTGATCTATGCAGTGCCGGTGTTCCTATCTTCAGGCCCGCACTACACACCGGTCGAAGTACAGTTCCGCACCATCGCCATGGACTATTGGGCGAGTCTGGAACATGCGCTGCGCTACAAGACGGATCTTCCGGATGCCAAGCTGTCCGAGCATTCGCAGACGTTGCTCGATTGTGCGCGCAGCCTGCAGAACATCGAAACGCAGATGCAGAACATCCATCGCGACATCAACGGCGCACCGCAGGTCGGCGAAGCCCCGAAGACCAGCTGATCATCATCTGCGCCGTTCCGCACCGAGCACCGCATCATCCGACTGCTCGCACCGCCGCAACCGTGGCACTCTGACCGGTATCTGCGCAAGCACGGTTCCCGCGAAAATCAGCGCACAGCCGACATAGGCACGCATCGTCATGACCTCACCAAGCAGCAGTGCACCGCCGATTACGGAAAAGAACGATTCGAGGGACATGATCACGGATGCTCGCGTGGGTGGCACCAATTGCTGTCCGACCACCTGCAGGGTGTAGGCTATGCCGGCGGATCCGACGCCCGCATAGACTATGGCGAACCACGCATGGCCCGCTCCCGCCCAGTCGACGGAGCCTTCGACGAACGAACCTACCCAGCTCAACACGGCGGTTGTGGCGATTTGACCGAACGAGAGCGCGATCACATCCATTTTCCGGCCGAACGTATCGATTACCAGGATGTGCGTGGCGAACAACACGGCGGTAAATAGGAGCACCACGTCGGCGATGGTGATGGAGCCAAAGCCATCGGTGACGCACAGCAGATAGAAACCGACCACGGCTATGGCCACACTGATCACGACGCTCAGATGGATGCGACGACGTAGCACCACGAAGGCAAGCAGCGGCGTCATGACGATATACAGTGCGGTGATGAAGCCGGAACGCCCCGCCGAACCACTGTAGAGCACGCCATACTGCTGCACCGTGCTGGCAGAAAAGAGCACCACGCCGCAGATGACGCTGACAGCCACGGGGCTGGCGGTCCATTTCGGCAGATCCATGACCTTGCCGTCCCCGAGCTCAAGAACCGGCCGTTCGCCTACATCATATGCCGTTCGAGATCCGGCCGTGGCCTTGCCGCGCCGTCTGAACCATAACAACGGCAGCAACGAAAGGGCCCCCAGCGTGAATCGCGTGGCGTTGAAGAACAGGGGCGTCATGGAAGCCATGCCCTGCACCTGCGACACGAACGCGAATCCCCAAATCATGGCCGTCAATATCAGGCAGGCCATGCCTCCGATCTCTTTGCTCTTCATGAGGAACAACCGTAAAGCAGGCCGTTTACCAACAAAAAGGCCTGACCATATTCTGGTCAGGCCAACAGGCGACGCGAACGTCGTTACTCGATGTGCCTCAGTTACGGCTGCCGAACAGACGCAGGATGTACAGGAACATGTTCACGAAGTCGAGATAGAGATTCAACGCGCACAGAATCGAGATCTTCTTGATCATGTCCGGGCCTTCGCCCGCGTACTGGGCGAACAGGGCGCGGGTGGCCTGGGCGTCGTAGACGGTCATGCCGGCGAACAGCACCAGCCCGATGGCGGAGATGAGCATCAGGGCGGTGTCGCCCGGTGCGAAGATCGCCAGCAGCACTTCGGCGATGATGAGCACGATAAGGCCTGCAAGCAGGACCGGTCCCGCCTTGAGCATGTTGAACTTGGTGGTGCGGCCGAGCATGGTCAGCGCGAAGAAGAACCCAGCGCACAAGGCCAGTGAAATGCCGATGGTGCCGAGGTCATAGACGGCGAAGATGATGCTCAGGGTAAAGCCCATGAGCGCGGCGTACACATAGAACATGACGCGCGCCGAGGAAGGCGTCATCCTGGTGATGCGGGCACCGAGATAGACGGCCAGCACGATCTGGACGATGGCCGGTGCGAATACGCCGAAGATGCCGGTGTATTGGAGGAACGTGATGTACAGGCCGGTCATCTGCGTGACGATGGCGACCACGGCGGTGACGAGCAGACCAATGGTCATCTCGCCGTAGGCCCGGGTCACGGAAACGCGCTGTGCCTCCTCATAGGCATAGGCCGCCTGGGTGTTGATGGCCGCGGTGCCGTTCTGCGCGTAGCCGTACTGCTGGTACTGGGACTGGCCATACTGCGGCTGCTGGGCATTGTATTGGTACTGATATTGCGGCTGCTGGCCGTTGAGATTGTTGTTGGGGGTGTTGCCGCCCTGGGGCTGCTGACCGAATGTCATAATTGCTCCTTACCTCGATTACGCATAACAGTACGGGATTTTTCTGACTATTTCATGAATATCCCGTACCAATATGACGGAATCGGCACAAACCCGGACTTATTCATCAACGCACATTGCGACGCCGGTTTTTGCGAATCCCATGCCGACACGCCACGACTTCCCCCCTTCATCACATACGGAACAACGCCCACATCTAGACTGGTAGGAAACGGTCCCGACGGGAAGGTCAGCATGTCAATCAGCGCCACGGAAAAGCCTTTGGGCAAAGTGTTCACCTCCGACTATCAGTTCACCATCCCTTCCTTCCAACGCGCCTACACATGGCAGGCGGACAACGTCTCGCAGCTGGTGAGCGACCTGCAGGACGCGTGCGCGAATCCGGACAGCCCCTACTTTCTGGGCTCCCTGATTCTCGTCAAGGACGGTTCGGCCAGATACCAGGTCATCGACGGACAACAGCGCCTCATCTCGCTGTCCATCATCATCTCCGTACTGCGCGAGTTGGAAACCGACCCGGACCTTATCGGCAGTCTCAACGAGCTTATTCTCGAGCCAGGCGACAAACTGCGCGGCATCAAGGCGCAACCGCGTCTGAAACTGCGCGAACGTGACACCGATTTCTTCCGCATGTATGTGCAGGAAGGCGATTTGGAGGGATTGTTCGACCTGCGCGACGGCGACATCGAATCCAATACGCAACGCAACATCGCCGTCAATACACGACAGGTCTTCGATGAGCTTGCGAAGATGGAAGACCACGACCGACGCCGTTTCGCCTCGTATCTGGTCAACGAGGTCACGCTGGTGATCGTGACCACCGACGATCTGGCCGGGGCGCATCGCATCTTCGACGTGATGAACATGCGAGGCGTTCCCCTGACCGCATCTGACGTATTCAAAGCGAAATCGGTCGCCGCCATCTCGCCGGTCGCACGTACCGTCTACGCGACCCGTTGGGATGACATCATGGATCCGCTTGGCGACGATTCGCAACTTCTGGAGGAATTCTTCTCGGACCTGCACCTGATCGTCTCGCACAAGGCCGTCTGCACGCAACTGCTCGAGGAGTTCCGCAACGACGTACTCAAACCGTATGTCAGGGATCAGAACGTCATCTCGTTCATCGACGACGTGCTGGCGCCCTATGCCAACGCATGGCTTATCATCAGCAGACCGACCGACGCGAACCTGCCGGACGACGTGGTAGGCCAGCTCGTGGCACTCAACGATTATCAGACCACCGATTGGAAACCGGTCGCCATGTGGGCGCTGGTCAATTCCATCCGCAATCTCGGCAGCGACGCCGCCCGCGTGTTCTCCAAACCCGGAGCGCATACGAGGGAAACCACCACGAACGGGAAGAACGACGAAGACCTGCAACTGCACGACATGGCACGCCTGCGCGACGTTCTGTCCGCGCTGGAACGCGTCACCGGCGTGGACAGCCTGAACAGACAAAGCCCGCTGTACCGACGTACGCGTTCGGCGAGCGCCATCCGCGACCTCGAACGAGGCCACACCCTGCAGCAGATCCGCGGATTCCTCATCACCGACGATGACCGCCGGAGCGCGCTGGCCCACCTGCGTGGCGAGCTACAGACCGGTCCCGCGCTGAAGCGTCTGCTGCTCATTCGCGCGAACGAGCAGCAGGCGGGATTGCGCATCACCCGACCGCGTAGTCTCAACGCCGTTGCGATCATGCCCGAACAGGTCGTGTCGGGTTCGTCGTTCGCCGATTGGCCGGAAGCCGTACGTGACCATTGGACCAACCGTATCGGCAATCTTGCGCTTAGCCAGGCCAATGAACGCCAGCTCGCGCCGCTCGCATCCTTTGAGGAACGCCGCGACCGCATGCTCCTGTCGGCGAGCTCCAAACGATTCCCCCTGACCGCGCAGCTTGCCGATATCGCCCAATGCACTCCTCAGACCCTGCAATTCCGACAGGATGAAACCATCCGGCTTATCGCCGATCATTGGAACATTCGCTACGATGCGGAACGTACCGACCTGTCCACGTTAAGCGAGGAATTCCTCACCAGAAAAACCGAGGCCAAGACGCCGACCTCGAAACGCGTGACCATCATGCAGATTCTGGAGGCCGGGTTGCTCATTCCGGGCGAAACGCTGGTCTGGGACCGACCGCGCAAGGGCGAACGCTGGGTGGTGACCGTCACCGCCGAAGGCAAGCTACGCATGGATGACGGGCAGGAATACGCCTCCCCCACCGCTGCCGCCCGGGCCGTCGGCGGCGGCAGTGCGGGACTGACCGTATGGAAACGCACCTCGAACGGCCAAAAGCTCAGCGACATCTGGAAAGCCTACCGACTCAAGAAACGCTGACCCCCTTCAGCCGACTCCTCCGACGGCCTCAATGGCCGGCAAGCCATTCGACGGCGAGCTTCGTACGGTTCGAAATATTGGTTTTGGCGAGAATGTCGCTGATGCGGTTACGGACCGTGCCCTCGCTTAAGAACAGTTTCGCCGCGATCTCACGGTTGTCAAGGCCCTCGGCGACCAACTCCACCACGTCACGTTCACGGTCAGTGAGATGCGCGAAACGGTCGGGAGCATCCATGCACCCTGAATCCTGCGGCTCGTTCGGTCGCGCTGCCGTTGGCGCCGCACCATTGGCGAACCGCAACTTCGCGAGGACCTCCGCGCCCATGACGATCTGCCCCGCCATGACGGCCTGCACCGCCGGGATGACGGAAGAGACGTCCTGCTTGATGAGATAGCCTTTCGTGCCGATCTCCATGGCTTTGGCGATATACGCCTCATCCGCGAACGTGGTCAGTACAAGGATGCGGGCGTCCGGATGAGCATGAAGGATGCGCTCGGACGCGGTCAATCCGTCCATGCCGGGCATCTGTACGTCGATGAGCAGCATATCGGGAACGTTCTCGTCATATTTGGACATGGCGGCTTCGCCGCTGTTTGCGGTCCAAGGCACCTCCGCGGCACCGGTCGCCGCAAGAATCGTCGCCAACGACGAGCAGACGATCGGATCATCATCGGCGATGGCGACTTTCATGATGAGGCCTCCTTCGACTTGGGAATCGATACGAACACCCGCCATCCTCCATGATACGGCCCGCAGACGGCGCTACCGCCCAAGGCCCGGGCGCGCTCCTCGATATCGGCCAGGCCGATGCCCCCATCGTCACGGGGTTTCGCCGGCATGGCATGGCCGTCGTCCTGCACGACCAGCTGCCACAATGCCGGCATATCACGTAACGTGATATGCACGGTTTCGGCGTCACTGTGCCTGACGGTATTGTTCAACGCCTCACGAATCGTGGTGGCGAAGCAACGCGCGATCGGAGAGGGTGCGTCATCAATGGCGTTGTCGAGCATCACCTCAAGACCCACCGCCTGCGAGGCGGCATCGATCTGCGCGGTGAAATCGGTACCTTCCTCTTTCAGGTCATGCACCGATCTGCGCACCATGGTCATCGCCTCGTTCACCGTCGCATGAATATCCTCGAACCCCCGTGCGTCGGCATCCCGACCGGAGATTTGCGCCACCACTTGAGATGCTTCGGACTGCATGATGGCACGGGTCAGCAGATGCCCAACATTGTCATGAATCTCCCGGGCGATACGGGTACGTTCCGACAGGATGGCCGAACGCACCGAGGCCGCACGGTCCTCCTCGGATTCGGAGAGCCGATTGCGCAACTGGCGAATCTGGTTTCGCTGCGTGTCCTGCAGGCGCTTGGTCTGCAAGAGCAGATCGTCAAGCCGCATAAGCTGCAGTCCGACGCCGAATCCCAGCATGGTCAACATGGACAATACCGCAATCCACGCCCAATCCCATGGAAGATTCGCAATGTTCCTACGAACCGCAAGACCTGCGAGAGGTGTCGTCCAGAACCATCGCGCACACAGGGCCGCGCACTTGCCCATATCCGGCCATGCTTCGCCTTGGCGGAGCGGCCCGCATCCACGAATCGCCGCCGCATCCACCGCAATCACCGGCAACAGCCAGCACATTTCCGGGCACCATACCGCATTGAGCGAGAACGCACAGACCACGGCAGACGTGACGATGCCGAATCGTGTATATTCGCCGACGGCGGCACAGCAGATGGCGAGCACCATCGCATAGATCAGTTGCAGGGAGGCATCGCCGATCACGGCGATGCCGAGAAGCACGCCCATGATCATGAGCAGACCTTGGAATGTCAGTCGCCGCATGCCTTACCTGTTTCGCCTCGCCGTCATACCACTGCTTCAAGCGTAATGCACGTGCTTCGATGTTCGGCTACGACGGCGTCCGAACGTGACAATTGTCATGATGAACCGTCATGGGCGTCATGAACGACGTGATTTCATGCACTATGTCGGAGAATTCCCGCGAACGACAATGGAACCAACGGAGCAAGGAGCATTCCATGAACGAAGACCATTCCACCATGAGCGCGGTGCAGGTGACGCATCTCGTCAAACGTTACGGCGATATGCTGGCGCTCGACTATTTTGACCTCGACGTGCGTCAGGGCGAAATCTTCGGCCTGCTCGGGCCGAACGGTTCGGGCAAGACCACGGCGATCAACTGCATACTCGCGCTGCTCACGTTCGACGCGGGTACGGTACGCGTGTTCGGGGAGCCGATCGGCCCGACCAGTTACGCGCTGAAGCGTCGCATCGGCATCGTTCCTCAGAACATCGCCGTGTTCAATGAGCTCACCGTCGAGGAGAACATCGATTATTTCTGCTCGCTCTATGTCGGTGACAAGGCCCGCCGACGCGAGCTGGTGAACGAAGCGTTGGATTTCGTGGGATTGCAGGACTACCGCAGATTCCGACCGGCGAAACTGTCCGGCGGACTGCTGCGCCGCCTCAACATCGCATGCGGCATCGCGCATAAGCCCGACCTGATTTTCTTCGACGAACCGACCGTGGCCGTGGACCCGCAAAGCCGCAATGCGATTCTCGAAGGCATCCAGAAGCTCAGCCGCGAGGGCGCGACCGTAATCTACACCAGCCATTACATGGAAGAGGTGGAACAGATCTGCGACCGTATCCTCATCATGGATCACGGCCGGCACCTCGCGCTCGGCACCGCCGACGAGCTCAAAGCCATGATTGACGCCGGCGAACGGATCAGTGTGGAAACCGCCGACCTAGGAGGGACCGCGGACGGCTCGAACACCGCAATCATGCTCAAACGACTGCGCGCGCTCCCCTTCGTGTTGGAGGCGGCCTATGGCGGCCGCGAACTGACCGTGCGCTGCCGCCGGGGCGAACACAACCTCATCGACGTATTGAACGTACTCGAGGCGAACGGCACGAACATCGGGCATCTGACCTCGCATCAGCCGACGCTCAATGACGTGTTCCTTGAGCTGACCGGCACGGCGTTGCGCGACTGAAAGGCGTGTGATCACTATGTTGCAGACGTTACTGATCACGTTGAAACTGCATTTTCGTCAGAAAATACAGTTATTCTGGCTGTTCGCCTTCCCCATCATCCTGGCCACCATGTTCAACGGGATGTTCGGCAACATCTCCGAAAACTACGCATTGCACACCTTCGACATGGCGGTGGTCGAAGACGCGGCCTGGAAGGCGAATCCGGGCCTGCAGACGCTGATCGCCGGCATCTCGACCGATGGGGGCTCTTCGGACTCCGACACGACGGGCAAGGTCGTCGACGACGACGGCGATATGCCGAAACTCATCAACGCCATCCCGACGACATCGAGAGCCTCCGCCGACAGGCTACTCGCCGACGGCAAGGCGCAAGGCTACCTGTATGCCGACTCCAGCGGCCGGCTGCATATGGCGGTCAGCGAATCCACGCAAGGCAGCGTCACGGATGTGATGGCCAACAGCAGCGGTCTGGGCATCTCGCTGACCATGCTGAACAACATCGTCAACCTGTACAACCGTACCGGCATGGTCATTACCGACATTCTCGCCACCAACCCGACGGCCATGATGGACGGACGACTGACCTCAAGCATCGGCGCGATATCCGGATACACGAAGGAAGTGAAGCTCACGAACTTCAAACCGGACGGAACCGCCCGTTACTATTACGCATTGCTGGGCATGACCGCACTGATGGCGATGACCTTCGCCGTGAGCACGGTGACGATGGCGCAGGCGAATCTGTCGACGCTAGGCATCCGCCGTTCCGTGGCACCATTGGCCAAATGGAAACAGCTCGCAGCCGGATTCCTGGCCAGCTGGTTCTGCTCGTTCCTAAGCCTGACGGTCGCGATGCTGTACATCCGCTTCGGATGCGGCATATCGCTCGGCGGGCGCGAATGGGCCGCAATCGGCTCCTGCGCGGCGGCATCCTTCTCCGCGAGCGCATTCGGCATGTTCATCGGAGCCCTGCCGAAGATGCCAACCGGCGCCAAACATGGATTGTGCACGGCAATCTCGTGCATACTGTCGCTCTTCTCCGGACTGTACGGTTCGTTCGCCATGGGCCTGAGCGATATGATCGCCCGGCATGCGCCATTGCTCAGCCTCATAAACCCGGCCCAGCAAATCACGAACCTGTTCTATGACATTCTCTACTACGACAGCTTCACACCGCTGTTCAAAACCATAGGCATACTGCTCACCATGAGTGCGATCTGCCTGATAGCAGCGGTCGCTTTCCTGAGGAGGCAACGCTATGAATACCTGTAAAGCCGCATTGCGGATCCTCCATGCCCGCAAACTTTACGTCATCATCTATCTTGTATGGATCGGCGCGATGATGTTGGGCATCAGTTGGCAGATCATGCATGCCTCACGAAACGCGGACAGCACCACCTATCAGCCGAGCGCCGCCCAAGTGACCATAATCGACCGCGACGCAGACGCCGACGGCCTGGCATCCTCGTTGCGTTCCTATCTGTCGACGGACAGCGAAATCGTCGACATTGCGGACGACGATGAATCGTTACAACAGGCCGTCGCCTCGAACTACGTCGATCTGATCGCCATCATCCCGAAAGGATTCGCCGAACGGTACCAACGGTATCTGAATGAGACCGACGGTTCCGCCGCTCAGCCCGCCATCGAGACGGTGGTGAGCTACACCTCCGGTTCCGGTTCGCTCGCACAGTTGAAGGTCAACGAGTTTCTTTCGCTGACACGCACCTCGTATCTGGGACTTCCCTCCGGCGCACGTAACGTGTCCGATGCGGCACAGACAGTATTGGATATCGCGAAGAAAGACATCAAGGAATCATCCGTCGCCGTCATCCAGGCGCCATCCAACGATACCGATACCATCAAGCCGGCCGCCTCGGCATTCGCAAGCACCATCAAAACCGGCCTGTATCCGCTCTTGCTGGTCATGCCGATATGCACGTTCCTGGTGATCGGCACATTCAACGAAAGCGAGATCCGCCGCCGACTCTATGCCTCGCCGAAACGTTCGGTATCGCTGGAACTGCAGCAGGTGGCCACATGCTGCATGTTCGGCCTGCTGGTATGCATCGGCTACACCGCCGCAATCTTCCTGCTGATGACGATGGCGGGAGTGTCGTTCGAAGGACTGACGATCGCCAACGTCGGACTGTCGTTCGTCTCGCTGCTGGTCTATACGTTAATGGCCATCGCCTGCGGTTTCCTGCTGGGATCGGTCGTTCTTTCCGAAATGGCCGTGAATGGGTTCGTCAACGTATTCGGCCTGCTCACCATGTTCACGTCGGGCATGTCGTTCGCAGTGGACATGATGCCAGCCCCGATGATCATGATCGGCAAGCTGCTGCCGGGATGGTGGCTGTGCGTGTCCATCGACAATGTGTTCGGACTCGGCACGGCTTCGAACACCGGCGTGGACTATGGCGCATGGGCGTCGTCGATCGGTCTGGTGGCGTTGTTCGGCGTAGCGTTTGTCTGCCTCGGTCTGGCCCTGGGCCGTATCCGTCGCACCCGTCCGACCTTGGCCTCCCCTGCGACCACGCAGCTGGCGAAGTAAGGATGCCGATCGAATTCGCGATATCGGAGTACTCGACCGCAATCGGCAGCCAGTCCCACGCCGTTGGCCTATCGCAACGTCAGGAACGGAGCATGCCGTTGCGATAGGCCAACGGCGTGATGTGCATGAGCCTACGGAACGTGCGTGTGAAAAAACTGGCCGAGGAGAATCCCGTCTGGGCGGCGATCGTGGCGATCGGCAGTTGCGTGGTCGTCAGCAGTTCCGCGGCGGCGCGGACGCGCACATCATTGACGAACTCGATCGGCGTCTGACCGAGCAACTCGCGAAAGATCGCGGTACACGTGGTGCGTCCCACCAATCCGGCCGCCGCGATCTGCGCCAACGTGATCTGATGCACGTAATGTTGCTGCACGAAATCGACCATCATGGCGAGTGTGGCGACATGCGGATGCCGTCCGGCATGGTCATGCATGCCGTCATCGCCGCGCTCGCGTGCGATCACGGTCAGTTCACGCAGTATCGCATAGAAGCAGCTGAGTACGGTCAATGGCGCAGTGTCATCCGCCAATGTCATATCGCCCACCGCCGAAGACCTCATACCATCCGGTCGTCCGAATTTCGCATCGTGCAGTTGCACGATGCGGCCGATCAACTCGCTTCCGTGCGCATCATCGGGGTTCAGGACGACGTAGGGCGTCGACTCATCCATCACCAACGGCATCACGAATCGCTCATACACTGCGGTGGGAGCGCTCATACGTGCGGGATTGAGCAGCGTACAAGAGAATTCGCAGTCGGTGCCGTCTTCGGTGAACCCATAATGCAATTGGCGTGAGTTGACGAAAATCGCCTGTCCTTCCTCAAGACGAATGACCTCGCCATTCACGAAATACCACATGTGGCCGTGGATGATATGCGTGAATTCAAGGTCGATATGCCAATGGCATTCCGCACGCATGTTCGGATATTGGTGCAATAAGGAATGTTCGGTGAATGAAAAGAACATCGGCGCGTCGTATTGCACCATTTCCGCGCCGTTGGGCAGGCGCCCCCAGCCGGTGGTCGGCATGAATTCATAAGGTAGACGCTCCGCCAGCTCGATTCGGTAGATAGTGCAAAATCTAGGAACGATAGTACAACGAAATGCGGTGTCGCCGAGCGACAAGGGCATTGAATGGTACTCAGCATCCATCAATCGATTGACGTACGACGCAGGAGGAGCATCATCATGACAGACACCACCAGCCAGCCGGCAAAGGACGAATGGGAACGTATGCTTTCCGGTGAACTGTATGTTGCCGACAGTCCGCAACAGCAGGACGCGAACATGCGCAAACGCCGCCTCGTACAGGCCATCAACACATCGAAATACGACGCGTTCAAGGAACGCGAGGAATTGTTCCGCGAGCTGTTCGGCTCGCTCGGCAAAAGTGGCTTCTTGGAACCGCCGTTCAATTGCGACTACGGACCAATCACC